>Ga0307443_1000204_pt1 | contig 40111 bp, 40 predicted proteins | sample SalMarSW160220MG_FD_202148 | JGI IMG/M metagenome (GOLD analysis project Ga0307443, IMG submission 202148) | Salt marsh sediment microbial communities from the Plum Island Ecosystem LTER, Massachusetts, United States - SW1601-220 | ecosystem: Environmental > Aquatic > Marine > Intertidal zone >... | reverse complement strand
CCTGCTAGTGTCTTCCCCGAATTGTGCCATGCCGAAGGCTGATTTTATGTTATTAACCATGCCTGAAAGATCTATGCCCACAATGGCCCCGTTTCTAAAAACCAGTTCTCCCGTGCCCGTCAAGGTCTGTTTAATCTGGGCCGCCTTGTCACCCGACATGGACAGATTAACAGAGGCGGTTGTTTGCCCCTCCAGAAAATCTTTTTTCATAAAATCAGAGATAATTCCCCTTACCTGAACCCCCTTGACCTCCATCTTTGTTTTTGTGACAGGGACTTCTCCCCTAAAATCCAGGTCGGCTACCCCCGCCATATTGCCTTCGTAGGCCTTAAGAGAAACAGGGTCCAGATTAAATACACCGTTTTTACCCTTGACGCCGATCCGTATATCCTTGATCTGGACGCCCTTTATGGTAAGTTCGCCTATGTTGATCACGCTGTCCAGCACCATCTTTCTCAAAGGCCCGTAGTCTGTTTTGGTCTGTTTCCCGGGCTTCTTTTCTTCTTTCTTTTCCTTAGCAGGCGGCAGATAACGATCAGCGTCGATCTTATCGAGGTCCACCCTAAAGGTAAGATCAGGTTTGGAAAGATCTTTTGCCGAAGCTGAGAAGGTCATCCTAGATTGATCTAGTTCTATGACGGCGTCAAATACCTGGATGTTTTGGGTTGTGCCTTTTATATTCATATTTACGGACATGGCCGTCAAGACCTCCGGATCCCTTGTCTTAAGCTCCAAATCAGGGACCAACGCGTTCTTCAGGTCCATCGGCGAAAAAGTGTCCGTTGACACACCAAGATCAAACCCAGGCCGGCCTGCCAAATCCGTCACAGAACCTTCGATATGCATGGAAAGCAGGTCCATTGCCTGGACAACAAGGTTTACCATCATCTTACCCTTACCCGGTTCCTTGCCGATCGGTCCTACCTCTCCCTCGATAGAAAGGGGTTTCCCCTCGGCATTTGCTGAGATGAATAGTTCTACAGGTTGTTGAAGGGAGACATCCTTAAGTTCAATGTTTAGATCCTTGATTTCCTTGCGTGTATCAGAGGCATGGTCGATATAAAGGAGTTCTCCTTCCCTTACCGCGAATTCAGCCACTGCCAGGCCTCTGATCGGGAGATTCCCCAGGGAATCCAGAGAAACCTCCCCCGCCTGTTTCTTTTCCTCTACAGAAGCGTCTGTGGGGTCCCTCTTGCTCAGCCCTTCCCAGTTTGCCTTGCCCCCTTTTGTCTTTTCCAGGGTAATCTTGGGCCCGACTATCACAAACCTTTTGACCTGAATATCCTTGGATATAAGGGGCAGAAATTTAACCTTCACATCAAATGATTCTATGGATACAAAATCCTTTTCTGTAAAACCAGCAGGGTTTCCCATATGGAGGTCTGAAAAGGCAACCCCCGCCCATGGAAATAATGAAAGCTTTAGATCACCGCCTATGGTAAAAGGACGACCCGTAGCCTTGGTCACCTCCTGTTCAATCCTGGGTTTATATCGTTCTATATCAAAGAATAAGCGTACAATGATACCCGCCAAGATTATCAGAAGTACCAAGCCGCCTGCAATTAACGCCAGCCATTTTATTACTCTTTTCATATCTTGCCCCCATCTACTGTCCAAACCGTTGTCAAACCACCTAGAATCCAGATTATCTCCAAATCAGTCCACCCCCCCCCACAGTGCTCTGGAGGACGGGTTATTGGCCTGAACAACCAGTATTTTGATGTATCATACACCATTACTTGCCATATTTAAAGAATCTTAACTTAATTTATATATGGAATCTTGCCTAAGCAGTCTTGAACGGATTTTAAAACCTATCAAAATCAATAACTTAAGCCATATTTTCCAAATAGGAAAATAGCCATCAGACATTTATGGACCTCCCTCTGAATATCAAAGATTATTCATATCTTTCTCTAAAAACCAAATTCTTTGAGATCTTTATACAGTCCTAACCTACCGATATTCAAAATATTATCTTCAGTCCCGGTGAAAAAACCCTTAATACAACAGCTGAATCGGGGTATATTTCTGTTTGCATCAAGATCTATTTCAAGTAAAATAGTTTAATAGAGATTAAGCTCCATCCGGTTAATGAGTACGCTAGTTAATGATATCTGAGTATTTTGTGCTATATGGACCATGGGGTTCTCTTTTAAGCGGCGAACTCGTTTATGTGCTATGACCCTGCACAAAACAAGACGAGGCGGGCGGGTAGCCTTTTCCAGACTTAGCCGGAATCGAGAATTTTCTATTATCTCACAAGTACTCCGCCCGCCTGGGTGGCACCTTACGTAATTACCATGCTGTTAATATTTTCGTCGGTTAAAAGAGAGCCGCATGGGCCATTAAGGTACTTATAATAAGTTCTGATCTCTTACTTCTTTACGTAATCATTAACCGGATGAAACGAGATTAGAATCATAATCACGGATTTACGGGACATCCTTCTATCGGTGGGATACTAGGGATGTATAAGGTGTAACATGAACCAAGACCAGCTCTACATTACCGCTCTTCGGGCCGCATTGCTGGCAGGGCGTGAGATTATGGATGTGTACTACTCGGACTTTGCGGTTGAGCACAAACCGGATGATTCTCCCCTGACCCAGGCCGACAAGCGTGCCCACAAACTCATCACAAATCTCCTCGCGCCCTTGGGGATCCCCGTTTTGAGTGAAGAGGGTAAAGATGTCCCCTATTCCGAGAGGTGTAAGTGGGACACCCTCTGGATCGTCGATCCGTTGGACGGGACAAAAGAATTCGTTAAAAAGAACGACGAATTTACCGTAAACATTGCCCTGATTCAGCACCAGATTCCCATATTCGGGGTCATTTATGTGCCGGTAAAGAACAGCCTCTATTTTGGAATCTCAGGTAAAGGCGCCTATCTCCTCGAAGATGTCAGAATACTGACCCGCCTCTCCGCTATCGAGGAGTCTGCCGACCACCTCCCGAATATTACTGAGGTTATCCGAAAAAGCCGATGCCTTCCTGTTGCGCGGCCCGGCCGGTCTCCCTATGTTATCGTGGGTAGCCGATCACACCCCACCCCTGAGCTTGAACTGTTTGTGGAAGACCAAAAGAAATACTTTGAAAAGGTAGAATTCGTTTCTGCCGGAAGCTCCCTGAAATTCTGCCTGGTGGCGGAGGGGAAGGCAGCCATTTACCCCAGGCTGGGCCCCACCATGGAATGGGATACGGCCGCAGGTCATGTTATCGCTACCGCTTCGGGTGCAAGGATCTACCGCCATGACACCGGTGGCCCCTTATCATACAACCGCCCCGACCTGATGAACCCGTGGTTTGTTGTCGAGTTCCAGGGGCTCAGCTAGGCTGTTGCCCGCTGAAACCTTATAAAATTAAGGGCTTTTTGAACTTCAATACTATAATACTATCCTCAACAAGCGATTCACTACCTCCCTGACCTCCAAGTATGTTACCCTTTTTTTAATTTTTCGATCTCTTCTTCTACCTCTTCTGCTCCTTCTTTATAGTATTTCTCTTCGTCCGGCGCCAGTTCTCTTAGCAGACGCAAAAACTCGCCGGCATGTACTCTCTCTTCATCGGCAATATCCGTTAACACCTCGATTGCCAACTTGTTATCAATTGATTCGGCCAATTGCATGTATAACTGGACCGCCTCATATTCAGCGGCTATCATAAAACGGATAGCGCGAATCAACTCTTCTTCGGTGAGTTTTCTATCCTCAGCAAGTCCTGAAAATGGATTACCGAAATCCGGCATAATGCACCTCCTTTTTGGTTCAGTTGTTTAATCAACTCCTTCCCGCTCCAGGCTGGCCCTGAAGCAAACAGCATCCGCACCACTCTTAATATGGTTGTGATCAGGAATAAATCTAATATCCTTATAGCCAGTTTAATCTTCATGCTGCCAAACTTGGATATACCCGAAATAATTGATAATCCTATTTTGTGTAACATGTTATTTATCCTATGTAAAATCATTTTGCAACCTTCAAGATTCATATCCTAATTCCTTTACCTGAACCATGTCTTCTCGGGCTATACCCCGTTTGGATCTCCCCTTCTGGATACCGAAGCGGTTCCCCATAACGCCGAGAATGCCTGTCTGTGGGGAAGGGGCGTCTTAACCAGCGCCAAGGCGGGAATAGCCCTTTAAATATTACCCTTGAATTACCGACAGTTAAATGTAATATTAGTTGATATACTTTATTGGATACCCGGTGGGGACAGCATCCAGAAGCTAGAATATTGTTGAGAATAGAGGAATCTTGGCAATGTCAATAAGACACGAATCCAAAAACCTGCCTGTGCATACTTTGGACAGCGTCAGCAAAGGTGAAAGCAGTTTCAATATCAGCCAATTTGATCAGATGGGCGCACTATCCCACTCTCCATTCCCGCATCGTCATGCCTTTTATGAAATTATATACATAGAAGGGGGGAAAGGAACACATATAATAGATTTTGAACCCTATTCGGTGGCACCTGATTCGCTGGTCTATTTATTGCCGGGCCAGACCCACTTCTGGAGACTAACCTCTCCGCTTGAGGGCCGTACCATAAGGTTTACTGAGAATTTTCTGTTATTTTCGCCCTCTGAACCGTTTCTCCATTCGGATCTGGATCTTTTTCACAACGTATCATATCCTCCCCATATCAAACTGGGCAAAAGCAGGGGAGAAAAGATAAAACTTCTTTTCAATCAAATAGAGAAAGAGTACCGGTCGAATGATCATGGCCGCGAGCTTAACATAAGATCGTATCTGGTTATCTTGCTTATTGAGATACAGCGTCTTCTTATCGCGGATAATCACAGAAAAACCATGATGAAAAGCTCCGCCCTTATAAACATGTTTAAGAAAATGGTTTCAAACGAATCCCTTCCTAAAAGACCCGTAGGCTATTATGCCGGCAAACTGGGGGTAAGTGAGGCCTACTTACATGAACTCTCAAAACAGAATACGGGATTAACCCCGGGCCAGATCATCCGTAAGGAAATAGCCCTGGAAGCGAAACGCCAGCTGGCACACACCGACAGTACGGTCGCGGAGATCGGCTATAAACTTCATTTTGATGATCCCTCATATTTTGGGCGCTTTTTCAAGCGAGAAACAGGCCACAGCCCCAAGACCTTCAGGTCCTATATCCGAAAAAAGTACCAGATTTTATAGAATTAGTACCTTCACATATATGGGTTCATTTATAATAATAGTTTGTTATTTTCCAGTAATTACAGTAGAAATTCCGGGCCGGAGGGCCCGGCTTTGATTTCACCTGTTTATCTTTTCAAAGATTTACGGTGATATCTTTCCGAAAGTTCCACTGAATATTGATTTAATAGGGGGATATAATGTCTGAACAGGTATTCACTAGCTGTACCAATGAAGGTCCTATAACGGTGTACGTGAGGGACGGAAAGGTAGTAAGGATAAGGCCTTTGGTTGCAGATGAAAAGGATTTCAAGCCATGGACCATTAAAGCCGGAGGAAAATCCTATACTCCGCCAAAGAAATTTAATCTGGCCCCCTTCGTGCACGCCGAGAGAACAAGATTGTATGCAGACGACCGCATAAGATATCCCATGAAGAGAAAAGATTTCGACCCACAAGGTAAAAGAAATCAGGATAAAAGAGGGATATCAGGATATGAACGTATAACCTGGGATGAGGCCCTGGATATTGTTTCGGGAGAGATTAAGCGCATCAGGGAGCAGCACGGGGGGCCGGCAATAACCGGGATGACCTCCTCCCATCACAACTGGGGGCTTGTCGGCTACAAGATGGGGCCGTTTTCCCGTTTCATGGACATGCTTGAATACACTCCGGTATTTGACAATCCGGACAGCTGGGAGGGCTGGCACTGGGGGGCCACCCATGCCTGGGGATTCTTCTGGCGACTCGGTGTGCCGGAACAATATGATCTTTTGCAGGATGCGCTCAATAACACCGAAATGATAGTATTCTGGTCGAATGATCCGGATTCAACAAGAGCAATCTATTCGGGGCAGGATTCGGTTATATGGAGACAGTGGCTTAAGGAAAGAGGCATTAAGATGGTCTTCCTGGATCCCTATTTCAACTATACGGCGGCCCATATGGATGCCACATGGTTTCCCCTGCGTCCGGATTCCGGCACCGCCATAGCACAGGCCATAGCCTATGTATGGATCACCGACGATACTTATGACAAGGAATTCGTCACAAAAAGGACCATAGGATTTGAAGAATTTAAAAGGCATATACTGGGCAAAGACGACGGAAAACCCAAGACACCTGAATATGCATCCGAAGAGTCAGGCATCCCTGCAAGAAAGATAAGATCCCTCGCAAGGGAGTGGGCCTCTAAACGTACGGTGCTTTCCGCTGGGACCAGGGGAGGTGAGGGGAGCGCTTGCAGGCAGGCCTATGCCACTGAATGGGCAAGGATGATGGTCCTTCTTCAGGCCATGCAGGGGCTCGGTAGACCAGGAGTAAGCATATGGGGGACCACAATGGGTGCCCCGTCAAACACAAATGTCTATTTTCCCGGTTATGCGGACCCGGACTCAAGGATGGGTATTTCACGAGCCGCGGACAGGCAGATAATAAACCCGACCAAACAGCGACTTTACAGGCTGACATTGCCGGACGCCATACTTAATCCTCCTGTTGAGTGGGATGGAGAAGGGTTTTGCGGCCAATCGCTTGAACAGCAGTTTATCCATTATACCTATCCCATGGATGGATATCCCGAGGTCAAGATGTTTTACCGTTACGGGAGCAGCTTTATAGGCACAATGATTGATACCAGTAAATGGGTACGGATGTATCAGAGCCCGAAGCTCGAGTTCGTGGTCAACCAGGATGTGTGGTGGGGCGGAGAAACACGATTTGCAGATATAATACTTCCCGCCTGCACAAGCCTCGAACGGGAGGATATAAGCGAATCCTCATCTGCCGGCGGTTACAGCATACACGGATATATCGGTAATAATTTCAGGGTTGTTGTGCGCCAGAAAAAATGCGTGGAACCGCTGTGGGAATCAAAACCGGATTATGAGATATTCACACTGCTTTCCGAAAAACTGGGCATGAAGAATCTATACGCTGAAGGTAAAACCGCTCTTGACTGGGCTAAAAAGTATTTCGAAATATCCGATCTGCCTAAATACATCAGTTGGGAAGAATTAGACAAAAAAGGATATTTTATCATTAATCCTGATAAAGATTACAAGCCGACACCGGCATTCCGATGGTTTTATGAAGGGCGCCCCTGCGACACCCCTGATCCGTTGAACAAGAAACGGGGCACCGATAAGGCGGACGAGTTCAGCACCTACAGTGGAAAAATAGAGTTTGTGTCCCAGAGCCTTCTAAAGAACTTTCCGGATGATGACGAGCGCCCGCCGCTGCCGCATCATATTCCAAGCTGGGAAGGCTACAGGAGCGATCTGTATAAAAGATATCCCCTGCAGCTTGTAAGCCCTCATCCGCGATTTTCATTTCATACCCATTATGACAAGCACACGGCATGGCTGAACGATATACCTACGCACCGAATCGTCAAAGACGGTTATGCCTGGTGGCCGGCCCGTGTCCATCCTGAAAACGCCGCCAAGAGGGCTATTAAAAACGGAGATATTATAAAGCTTTATAATGACCGGGGTGCGGTCTTGTGTATTGCCGTTATAACGGAGAGGGTGATGCCCGGAATTGTTCACAGTTATGTCTCTTCGGCAAATTACGATCCATTGGAGCCCGGAAAAGCGAATTCAATTGACCGGGGAGGATGTGTTAACATCCTTACATCTTCCAGGATGATTTCGAAACATGCGCCGGGCATGGCACCCAATTCATGTTTGATAGAGATCGCTAAGTGGGAGGATTAAGAATGTCCAGATACGGTATGGTAATAGATATTGATAAATGCAATGGTTGTTATAATTGCCTCCTGGCGTGCAGGGATGAGTTTGAAGGTAATGATTACCTGCCTTATTCGATTTCCAAAGCTATTGAAGGCAAATCATGGATGCGCATCCTTGAAAGGGAGAGGGGATCCACGCCCAAGGTAAAAGTGGATTATATCCCCATGCCCTGTCTCCAATGCGAGGATGCGCCGTGCGTAAAGAATTCTTCAAACGGCGCGGTTTACCGACGGCCTGACGGCATTGTAATAATAGATCCTGAAAAGGCAAAGGATGACAGGAGCATCGTTTCCAATTGCCCTCATCGGCTTATCTACTGGAACGAAGAGAAAGACACCCCTCAGAAGTGTACATTCTGTGCACATTTACTGGATAAAGGTTGGAAAGAGCCCCGTTGCGTCGAGGCGTGCCCGAGCGGGGCCCTGGTATTCGGTGATCTTGATGATCCCGAATCCGAGATCTCCAGGCTTAAGGCTTCCTCCAAGACAGAAGAGCTCAACCCGGAATTCGGATTGAAGCCCGGTGTCACCTATATCGGACTGCCCCGGAGATTTATTGCCGGCGAAATAGTTCTGGGTGATAAGAATGATGAATGCGCGGCAGGTATTAAGGTTTCCTTAAGTGACGGCGACAGCGAGATGGAATGCGAAACAGACGGTTTCGGCGATTTCGAGTTTGAGGGGCTAGACCAGGGGAGAAAATATACCATAAGGGTTCACCACACGGGATACCTGGCCAGGGAAATCCCCGTTGTCACCCATACCGATGTAAATATGGGAGTCATTGAGCTAGAGCCGGAAACATAATCAGGGAAAAGGGTGTCTCTTTTCGGATTATCCCCCTGACCAGGGAAGATGCGGGTGAAATGATTCCACAAATATGATCTTATCCTCTGCTTGAGGGTAACAGGGGACAGGAATCTGTTGACATAGAGCACCTTGAGGATTATTTTGAATTTATAGGATCTTATTGAACATAATCCTCAGATTAAAGAAATGGACATCAATCCCCTTATTGCATATGGAAAAAGGGGCGGTTGCTGCTGACTCAAGGATTATTCTGGAAGATGATGTGGTTAATAGGGTGGAGACAGCCGAATAGGCTTAAAGGTAATCGGTAAAATGTATCGGAAATCATTATTCTTAACAAGACAGGAGGTCATTACTCAATGAGAAAAGTCATAATAACGGTTTCATTAACCGGCGGAGTTCAGACCAAAGCCAAGAATCCCAATCTACCGGAGCAACCGGATGAGATTGCCGAGGACGCTTATAATTGTTACAATGAGGGCGCAGCCATCGCCCATATTCATGCGCGTGATAAAGAGGGTAAACCCACCGGCGATGTGGAAGTATTCAAGGAGATACATGAGACGATTCGCGCAAAATGCAATATGATCCTTCAGGACAGCACGGGCGGCGGTCCGGGGCTTACTTTCGAACAGAGGCTCTCGTGCCTTGATGCCGCCCCTGAAATGGCGTCCTTGAACATGGGTTCCATGCTGAGGACCATAGGAAAAACTGCTGGCACCACATGGGCCAATCCGCGGCATGAACTGGAAAGATTCGCACAGGAAATGGCAAAAAGGAACATCAAGGCGGAGATGGAGATCTACCATCACGGCATGCTCAGGGAAATGAAGAATTTTATTGATAAAGGACTTATTCAAAAGCCTTACTATGTCAATCTGGTAATGGGCATGGCCTATCAGGGCGCGGTTGACGCCACTGCGGAAAACCTGATCACCCTTACCAACCTATTGCCACCTGACACAATCTTTAATTGCTGTGCGATCGGGAGAGCACAGATACCCATCACCACCCTTTCCGTGCTCCTGGGAGGCAACGCCAGGGTGGGTATGGAAGATAATATATATTATTCAAAGGGAGTACTTGCAAAAAGCAACGCGCAGCTTGTGGGGAAAAGCGTCGGCATCATCAAGGAACTCGGTTATGAGATTGCTTCGCCACAGGAAGCACGTGAGATACTTGGTACCATTGCCTAGTATCTATGCGACAATAATCAATTAATCAATCTATAATAGGAGGAGATTATTATGGCCTATATGCCTCTTGACAAAAGCAAATTGTATCTTGACAGGAATAAGATGACAAAAATTTATGACCTCAGCCAGCCCTGGGGCGTGGACACGCCCCTGTGGCCTTTTCCCGGCCCCCGACAGGATCTTATTTTCCCCCGCGGACAGTATCTGGGTCGTTTCCACAAGCGTACCATGACCTATACCGGTACGCTCCACGCCGGCACTCATATAGATGCCCCTAACCACGTCCTGCATGAGGAGGAGGTCGACCGTGAACGAAACGGGTATTCTCTCAACGAGATTCCCCTTGAATACTGCATCGGCTCCGGCGTGATCCTGGATATGCGCCATCTGAGGGATGATTTCGAGAAGAACTTCGGTGACGGCTTCAACGGCGATCTGTGGACAATACTGATGCCCGAGGATTTCGATAAGGCCTGCAAAAAGGACGGTCTCGAGATCCGCGAGAACGACTGGGTAGTCGTCAATACAGGCTGGCACCACTACTGGAGAAAAAACAACGATAAGTACTATAACTACTATGCCGGCATGGGGCCCGAGCTCGCAAAGTGGCTCACCTATGAGAAGCACATCAAGGGTATCGGCGGTACATGGGGGGCGACCGACTCCCCTCTATGGCATTCTCCCCTCAAGGAGCAGATGCCCTGGCTTGACAAGGCGTATCGCAAGGCCACCGGTAAGGACCCGGATGTTGAGTTCCCGGATTATGAGCCCTGCCATCGCATCTACATGCAGGCCGGCGTCGTCACCGTTGAGAACGCCGGCGGCGACATCGACGATGTTACTGGCAAGCGCATGACTATCGCTGCTTTCCCGTTCCGCTGCGAGATGGCAGACGGTGGGTTTGTGCGCCTAGTCGCCTGGGAAGAGGGATCATTCTAAGCCGGCTTTCCCTTTCATTGCGAGATCCTGGAGGCCGGGTGTGTTTGACCTGTGCCTCCAGCCATAAGCCGTGTGCTGGCCGGCAAAATCTGGATGGCCTGTACAATCGGCAGATTATTCAAATAGCTTAATTATTATATAATCATATTTTCGGAGGTTGCTATGTTCAGACTTGAAAATAAAATCGCTGTTGTCATAGGCGGAGCGGGTGGTATCGGTAAAGCCTGCTCAACCGCCCTGGCGCAACAGGGCGCAAAGGTAGTGGTTGCCGATATGAACCTAGAAAAAGGGAAGGAAGTCGCTGAAAAGATCAATTCGGATACGGATTCCCAAGCCGTTGCAATGCCGCTTGATGTTGGGAAAGAGGAAAGCGTTGTAACTCTTGCGGATAATGTAATAAAGAAATACGGCACGATCGATATCCTGGTTAACTCACAGGGTATCAATGCCAAGATGCCGGCAGTCGATATTGATATTAACACATGGGACTCTCTGTTCAATGTTAACGTAAGAGGGGTTGTCCTGCCATGTAAGATAATTGGTAAGATAATGGTAGAAAAGAAACAGGGCAAGATAATCAATCTCTCTTCGGTCCGTGGCATACGCGGGACAGACGGGGGTAACGTGACTTACGGCGCAACAAAAGGATCAGTGGACATGATTACCCGCATGCTCGCCGCGGAATGGGCTCCATACAATATCAACGTTAACGCGATCGGGCCTTCTGTTGTAATGACTGAGATGATCAAGAAGGCTATTCCACCGGAACGTTTGGAGATGCTCCTTTCCAAAACGCTTTTTAAAAGATTTGTCACACCGGAAGATGTGGCGGCTGCGTGTGTCTATCTTGCATCCAATGAGGCGGATAACATAACCGGTCATATACTCTATGTTGACGGTGGACTTACGGCGATAGGTTAGTGTTAATTAGCCGACTGCTGATCGCCTTTCGGCCCTGAGCGACGCGACATGAGCCATTCGGCCTCGAGCTCATGGCCGAGAGGCTCGTCGACATGTCTCAAGGCCGATGGGCTGACCGCTGAAAGTTTCATCCTGAGATCTCAGATTTATGGATGTAAAGCAGACAGAGAATCTTATTAGAGGATCATTATGAAAATCAAAGATATAAAAAAGGTATTCATAGTCGGCGCGGGGACAATGGGCCACGGCATAGCCCAGGTATTCGCCACTGAAGGATATGATGTTTCCCTTTTTTCACGAACCCGCCAGACCCTGGACAGGGCTACATCCCTTCTGGAATCCAGCCTGGCTACCCTTACACAGGAAGGACTGGTGGATAAAGAAGATATCCCGGAAATAATGGGGCGGATCAATATGACGCAGTCCCTTGAGGAAGCGTCAGCCGATGCTGATATCGCCTTTGAAACGGTTGTGGAAAACAGGGAAGCAAAGACGGATATATTCAATAAGCTGGATCAGCTATGTCCTGAAAGGACTCTCCTTGCCAGCAACACAACGGCACTCAATATCTTTGATTTCGTGAAGACCTCCAGACCGGATAAGGTCCTTATAGGCCATTGGTATACACCTCCCCAATTGATACCTCTGGTGGATATTGTTAAGGGACCGGAGACCAGCGATGAGTCTGTTATGTTAATGGCAGAATTGATCAAACAGGTAGGGAAAACCCCGCTTCTTATGAAAAAATTCAGTTCAGGCTATGTTGTTCCACGCATCCAGATCGCCACCCTCCGCGAGATATTCTACCTCCTGGATAATGATATTGTTACCCCGGAGGGCTTAGATGAAGCAGCCAAAACCGGTCTTGCACTGCGCATGATGGTACTGGGGCTCGTACAGCGCATGGATTTCGGGGGCCTTGATCTGACCTATAAAAGTGTAAATAATCCCTATGTTCAGAGCACCCTGACGCCTCTTGATTATAAGCCAAAAAAACTGGAAGAACTGGTGAAAGCGGGCCACCTGGGAGTAAAAACTGGCAAGGGTTTTTACGACTACGGAGGTCGAAGTGAAGCGGAACTTTGTGAGGAACGAGATATAAAATTGATCAGAATGCTTAAGGCCTTTAAGGCCACGGAAAAGGACAAATAACAAAATAGAGGATGAACAATAAAGCCCCCCGCGATACCAACGGTGAAAAAAAGATAATTAGAGGGCTGGGATTCTGTTCCACTACCGCCGATAGTAACAGCGTTCAGGTGGAAGTAAGCGACGGTAAAATTGTCAGAATAAGGCCCCTGCATTACGATTGGGAATATAAAGATCTCAAGCCCTGGAAGATGAAGGCCAGGGGCAAGATCTTCCAGCCTCCCATGAAAACCCTCATTCCCCCATTCAGCCTAGGATACAAAAACCGCGTCTATTCCCCCAATAGGATTCTCTATCCCATGAAAAGGGTGGACTGGGATCCTGACGGAGAAAGGAACCCCCAAAACAGGGGAGTCAGTAAATATGTCCGTATATCCTGGGATGAGGCTATTGATATTATAGTCAAGGAAATAGAGAGGATAAAAAAACAATACGGCATGGAGGCCATACTCTCCCAATCCGACGGGCACGGGGAGACATATTGCGTGCACGCCGCTCATGGAACCCATAGAAGACTGCTCAGTCTTCTGGGCGGCTATACCCTTCAGACCAGGAACACGGACAGCTGGGAAGGCTGGTACTGGGGCGCCAAGCATGTATGGGGCTGTGAGACAAACGGGTTTATGGATCCCGTGACCAATGTTGTCTGGGATGTCTCCAAGAATTCAGACGCTGTTTTCTTCTGGGGCTGTGACCCCGAGACTACCCCATGGGCATTTGACGGACAACTGGCCAGCCGTTTATGCTATTGGTTTACGGATATAGGAATTAAGTCGGTCTACGTGTGCCCTGATCTCAACTACGGGGCAGCGGTTCATGCGGATAAATGGATCCCTATCCGGCCTAACACCGATGCCGCCCTTTATCTGGCGATTGCCTACATGTGGATAACCGAGGGGTCCTATGACCAGGAGTACTTGAAAACCCATGCCGTAGGCTTTGAAAAATTTAAGGAATATATCCTGGGGATCGAGGACGGCACCCCTAAAACACCAAAATGGGCCGCAGACATAGCCGGGGTTCCATCATATACCATAAAGGCCCTGGCCAGGTACTGGGCCAGACACAGGGTGAGTATCGCCATCGGTAATGGGGGACCCGGAATCAGGGGGCCCTATTCAACGGAACCTGCCAGGCTGCAGGTCTTGCTGCTCGCCATGCAGGGCTTAGGCAAACCCGGAGTCCATCAATTTAAAATGCTCGAATGGGGGTTATATAGTCAAAAGAGGAAAAATCCCCTTCCCTGGCCTAAATATATCCCTGACATACACAACATTCAGCGAGGCTGGAAATATACCGATACCCCACGTCAATTTATCCCCAAGAATCTGATACATGATGCTATATTGCGCCCTCCCATAACATGGTACGGGACCACGCTTTCCCGTGATTATACCGAACAACAATTTATCCAATACCGTTTTCCTTTGGAGGATGCCCCCGAGATACATATGATATGGACCGACAGTCCTTCCTGGGTAACCTGCTGGAACAATACCAACGATTTTGCTCAGGCCATCAGGAGCCCCAAGATCGAATTCATGCTTGCCCAGCACCCATGGTTCGAGAACGACTGTCAGATGGCGGACATCATCCTCCCCACCCCTACGGTAATGGAATGTGATGATTTCGGTGTGGAGGCCATGAGCGGGCAGTTTTGCGCTGTTTTCCCCGAACCCCGGGCCATCGAACCCCTGGGAGAATCTAAAAGCCATTATGAAATCGCCTGCATGATCGCCGAAAGATTCGACCTGCTGGAAGAATATACGGAAGGCAAAGGCGTGGAAGAATGGATCAAGACAGCCTATGAAAACTGTGGCGCATCCTCTGATATAAGCTGGGAACAATTACAGGATAAAGGTTATTATGTAGTCCCTCCTGATGAGAACTGGGAGATGTACGAACCAGGTCTTTCATCGTTTTATCAGGATCCGGAAAAGAATCCCCTTAGCACGCCCAGCGGGAAGATAGAGTTTTATTCCGAAAGATTGGCCGAAAAATTCCCGGGTGATAAGGAACGTCCCCCTGTGCCCCACTGGATATCTCAAGGCGAGCATCACCAGGAAACGCTTTCATGCAAGAGGGCTGAAACCTATCCACTACTCGTGGTTTCTAACCATCCCAGATGGAGGACCCATTCACAGCATGATGATATGACATGGCTCCGGGAAATACATACATGCAAGGTTAAGGGGCCCGACGGGTACCTCTACGAGCCGGTATGGCTTAACCCGGCAGATGCCCGCCCCAGAGATATAAAAGACGGGGATATAATAAAGATATTCAATGATAGAGGCGCTCTTCTGGCCGGTGTATGGCTAACTGAAAGGATCAGGCCCGGGGTAATATATATAAACCACGGCGCGCGCTGGGATCCTATCGTCCCCGGCGAACTTGACAGAGGCGGGAGTATTAACACCATAACCCCCCACAAGACCACATCAAAGAACGCAACCGGCATGGTATCCAGCGGCTTCCTCGTAGATATCGCTGTGGCGGACTTAGATGAGATCAGGAAACAGCATCCGGAGCCTTTCCGCAGGCCGTATCACCAAGGAGCGGGTCTCAAGGTGGACCGCATGCTGATGCACGATGAATCGTAATGGGCAAAGTCTTAATCATAGATCTTACCAAGTGCAATGGATGTCATAACTGCCAGATAGCCTGCAAGGATGAACATGTGGGCAATGATTGGTCTCCCATTGCCGCACCGGAGCCCTTAACCGGGCAATTCTGGGTCAAGGTCTCTGACACAGTCAGAGGATCCTTTCCCAAAGTCAAGGTGGCTTATCTCCTTACCATCTGCCAGCATTGTGATAATGCCCCATGCATAGACGCCTGCCCGAATGGGGCCATATATAAAAGATCCGACGGCATAGTGATAATTGATCCTGAAAAATGTAAAGGGAGTAAGAATTGCATTGAGGCTTGCCCTTATGAAGGCGTGATTTATTTTAATGAGGATCTCAACATAGCACAGAAATGCACCTTCTGTGCGCACCTTATTGATAAAGGCTGGGAAGAGACCAGATGCTCCGATGCCTGTCCCACGGGCGCCCTGACCTTTGGCGAAGAGGATGAACTGGAAGATCTGATTGCCGAGGCCGAAACACTCAAGCCTGAATTGGGAACAAGGCCCAGAGTCTATTACAAAGGCCTGCCCAAGAGATTTATCGCGGGAACCGTCTTTGATCCCAAAGCCGATGAGGTGCTGATAGACGCGGAAGTTGATATTCTCAATATTTCCAACGGGAAACACACATCGGCACGTACCGATGATTTCGGTGACTTCTGGGTGGATGGATTACTCCCGGACAGATATACCGTTATTATCAGAAAAAGCGGCTATTCTGAAAAAAGGTTGGACACTGACATTACCGGCAAAGATGTCAACCTCGGCGATATAGCCATGCACGGCGAGTTATGAGGATAATAGTAAATATACACTCGGACCTGGCCGCCCAAATAGCAGGATGGAGGGCCAAGGCGGTTCAGGTTAATGATAAAAGGGAAGCTGAACTGGAGGAAGCGCTTAAAGCGGTCGCGCTTGCGGATGGGGGCAATCTGTATGACTACATCACCAACGAAGATCGTTTAAGCTGTGATTGGCTATTATTCGTGAACGGAATCCGTATTCCTGTCAATTCCGCCCTTAAAAGAACAATTAAGGATAATGTCCAGATCCACTTAATCGATAATCCGCAAATCACCCCTCTGCCTTCGGCGGGGTGAGTTATTATCTGCTTGATATTGTTTTAAAGATACATGCCCCTATCAACAACCAATGCCGGTCCTGCTATGTGCCTTGAATCAGGGCTTTCCGGGATAATGACCGCTCCTAATCCCCTATTCGCACCTGTTATAATCGCGGCTTTTCCTTTGGTCTGTCCATTCCCATCCTTGGCGTTCACCTGAGTTTAGCCCGGCACGTAATAGTCAAATTACCAAAGCCTGTCTAACCAAAATTGATAATTACTTGATTTTTTTCTTGTTTTTTGTAATCTGTAATGAATTGCCTATGTTCATAAGTTATGGCATATTATGTTTCCATTGGAACATCATGCTGGAGGGGTGGTAGACATTCCGGAAAGCAAGATTACAAGACATTATTAAGATCCTGTTTTGTTATGGAACAAAAAGGCTATTTAAACAAGAACGATAGCAAAAACCGCCTGAAAGCAATTACCGCAGAATCACGGATCCTGCTTGTGGGATTGACCGGTGGGATCGCCACCGGCAAAAGCACGATCGCAAACATGCTGGAAAAGATGGGGGCCCATACTATTGATTTTGATCTCCTGGCAAGGCGTGTGGTTGAAACTGGAAGACCTGCCCGGAAAGCAATAACCGATTATTTCGGCGAGCAGATCCTTCAAAACAACGGTGAAATTGACCGTAAAATGCTTTCACAGATCGTGTTCAGGGACAGCAAAAAAAGGGAAAAACTTGAGAACTTCACATATCCCCACATAGCCGTGGAGTTTATCGACCAGGTATATGAGATCGCATCCAATTATCCCGAGGGGATCATTCAAGCGGTTGTCCCCTTGCTTCTGGAGGCAGGGATGCAGGACCAGTTGCATAAAACAGTTCTTGTTTACGCACCCAGGGAAAAACAAATTGAACGGCTGATTAATCGGGACGGCATCAGCTTCGAACATGCTGTGAATATTCTCCATTCCCAAATGGACATCGATGAGAAGACCGGGGCAGCAGATTTTGTGATATATAACGATAAATCCCTTGAAGAGACAAAAACACAGGTAAACGAGTTGTGGGATAAGCTGAAAGATCTGCAAAACATGAAGCATGGGACAACAGCAAGGCGTTAAAGACTAGCTGCCGCATACCCCCGTCCCTGCTAAGGTATGCATGATGCCTGATGGCTGAGCAGGGGATTATGACCCTTGACAGTAATAACGTGAGATTCTAATATTATATTCTTTCCTGCTCATGCGAGAGGGAGGTTTAAGCCGAGGATAACAGGGGTTGCTGTAAATGATGATGGGGTGAGTGATGGGACTTGAACCCACGACCGCTGGGGCCACAACCCAGTGCTCTTCCGACTGAGCTACACTCACCACAGTATACGGTATATATTTAACATTCTTAAGACATTTTGCAACCATAAAATATACAAATTAGGAAAAAAGTCATGTCATATAACAAGACAGATATGTTCAGGATGATACCGGCGGTAGACCGGTTGCTGGACAGCCCCGATTTAAAGGATATATCAGCATGTTATCCTAGAAATCTCATCCTCAGGGCCATAAACGAAGTGCTTGACGAGCTGCGTAAGGAGATAGGCAAAGACTCCGATATAACTGGCCCCTCAGCCCTGTCCATAGGAACTGTATCAGGCCTTGTAAAAAAAAGGCTGGAACTTATTTCTCGATCAAGCCTGCGCCAAGTTATAAACGCTACCGGCGTGGTTATCCATACAAACCTCGGCAGATCAATCCTTGCCCAAAGGGCCATTGAGATGTTCAGGCCCTTGACCGGCGGATACTCTAACCTTGAATACGATCTTGAACAGGGCAAAAGGGGCATCAGATATGTTCATGTCGAGGGAATCCTTAAGGAGCTTACCTCTGCGGAGGCAGCCATGGTGGTTAATAACAATGCCGCGGCAGTCCTTATATCCTTGGAAACGCTTGCCAAAGGTCGAGAGGTAATCGTATCCAGGGGTGAACTCGTGGAGATAGGCGGTTCTTTCCGGATCCCCGACGTAATGAAAAAGAGCGGAGCAAAGATGGTAGAGGTGGGGACTACCAACAAGACCCATATAGAAGACTATGAAGAGGTGATAGGCCCTGACACCGCCCTTATTCTGAAGGCCCATAAGAGCAATTTTCAGATCCTCGGTTTTGCCGAGGAAGTAGAGATCTCTAGGTTATCGGAACTCGGCAAAAAATACGGCATCCCTGTAATGGAGGATCTGGGCAGCGGGTGTTTGGTTGACCTGTCAAGGTATGGGCTTAAAAAGGAACCGACGGTACAGGAGGTCCTGGAGGCAGGCGCGGATCTGGTTACATTCAGCGGCGATAAACTGCTGGGCGGGCCTCAGGCGGGCATCATACTGGGGAGGCAGGATCTGGTGGAAGCCATAAAGAGAAACCAGCTTAACCGGGCACTCAGGATAGATAAACTAACACTACTCGCCCTGGAGCAGACCCTTAAGATATACAGGGATGAAAGGGTAGCCCTGAAGGAGATACCTACGCTAAGAATGATATGTCAGCCTTACCCCGGCCTCAAAAAAAAGGCCGGTCGCCTACGCAGAATGATAGGAAATCTGGACTCCGGCAATTTCGATGTTGATCTCGCGGATGGGAATTCCATGGTGGGTGGGGGCGCTTTGCCCTTTACGGATCTGCCTACGCGTCTTCTGTCCCTGATTCCAAAAAAAATATCGGCCCGTTCCATGGATGAATGGTTGAAATCTTACGACCCCCCCATTATTGTGAGGGTTGATCAGGATAAAGTGGTTCTGGATGTAAGGACTATCCAAGATAACGAAATGAAGACGGTGGCCGGAGCAATCAAAAAACTGGCCTCCACCACGATGCCCAAGCACGAGGTATCTAGATGAAAGAAATCATCAAAAATTCCCTTTATGACAGTCTAAAGGTAAAGGAGGCCTTTGTTAATAATAATATTTCAGAGATTATTCTTATAGCCGAGAAGATTGTTGTGGCCTTTACAAACGACCACAAGCTTATGCTTTGTGGAAACGGAGGCAGCGCCGCGGACGCCCAGCACATAGCAGCGGAATTTATAGGCCGTTTTGAACTGGAGCGCCCTCCCCTTCCGGCCATTGCACTTACTACAGATACATCCGTTATTACTTGCATCGGCAACGATTATTCCTTCAATGATATATTTTCCAAACAGGTGAAGGCCATTGGTCTTGAAGACGATGTACTCATGGCCATAAGCACCAGTGGAAATTCCCCTAATATTATCTGCGCTGTCGAAGCGGCAAAGGATATGGGAATCTTTGTTGTGGGGCTCGCCGGGAATGATGGAGGAAAACTGAAGGATCTTTCTGATTCCTGTCTGGTCGTCAATAGTAATTCTACAGCCCGTATACAGGAAAGCCATATTCTAGCAGGCCATATTATTCGCAGACTCGTTGACTACCTCCTTTTTCAAAAGCATATACCTAAGGATCAAGAAGGCACAGTGCAATGACAGGCAAGAGGATTAGAGCCCTATGAAAAAATGGGAACCCATATCTCTTCAGGGCATAAAGACCTATCCCCTTAAACAAAGAAAGAGCAAGGTAGGAATTGATGATTTCGGGAAACCATGGACACCGGGCCAAGGCATGAGAACCTGGATCAAGTCACTTCCCGGGATACTGGCGGGGAATGATCTTATAGAAATCGCCGAGAGCATAATAAGAGCCGTAAAAACCGACAAGACGGTTCTCCTTGCCATGGGCGCCCACGCCATAAAAGTGGGGCTGAATCCACTTATTATAGACCTGATGGAAAGGGGGGTCATCAGCGGTCTGGCAATGAACGGCGCCGGCATAATACATGATGCTGAACTGGCCATGGAAGGTTGTACCTCGGAAGATGTAACCACTTCTATCCGGGAGGGTGAATTCGGGATGGCCGAAGAAACCGCCACGTTTCTCAACGGAGCGATATCAGAGGGCGCCGAAAAGGGTTTAGGACTGGGTAAAGCGGTGGGAGCCATGCTTGTCACAGAAGATTTCCCTTACAACCGTTTCAGCCTCCTGGCAAGGGCATTTGATCTGAATATCCCGGTAACGGTTCACGTGGCAATAGGAACCGATATTATTCACTTTCACCCCTCTTCGGACGGATCCTCAGTCGGTAAGACATCACACCTTGATTTCAGGATCTTTGCCGGTTTGGTCGCCAGTATGGAGGGCGGTGTGTTTATCAATATGGGTTCCGCTGTCATAATACCCGAGGTCTTCCTGAAGGCTCTAACTCTGGCAAGGAACCTGGGGCATAAGGTAAAAAATATAACAACGGTGAATATGGATTTTATAAGGGGTTACCGGCCTATAACCAACGTTGTTCAAAGGGCCACGCTTGAGGGAGGGAAAGGTTATTCCCTGGTGGGGCATCACGAGATCATGTTCCCTCTTCTGGCTGCAGCTGTTATTGAAGGACTGGAAAAGAAGCCAGAATAATACAGGGTGTTCAACTTGTTCCAGCAGCAGTTATTCCTCCTGTCATTGATAATTAAATATCATTTTACAAACAATTAGAGATAAGGACAAACCTTGTTCCGGATAGGTTTAGGATATGACGCCCATCGTCTTGTAAAAGGACGCCCCCTTATTATAGGGGGCGTCCGAATACCATTCGATTCAGGCCTGGCGGGACATTCGGACTCGGATGTCCTGACACATGCTATCATTGACGCTTTGCTCGGTGCGCTGGCAATGGGAGATATCGGTGTCCATTTCCCTGATGATGATCCGGATTACAAGGATGCGGATAGTATAGTAATGCTGGAAAAGGTAATGGAAATGGTCAAGGGAGAGGGTTACATAATAAATAACCTGGACAATACCATAATAGCTGAAAAGCCTAAGCTCGTGCCCTACATCAGGGGAATAAAAGAAGGGTTGTCCGGGGTTCTGGGAATCCCCAGCAATAAGATAAGTATAAAGGCCACCACTACAGAGGGAATGGGATTCTGCGGCCGCGGGGAAGGGATAGCCGCCTTTTCTGTGGTCAGTCTTGTCAAATCGGATACAGGTGATTCAGCCGGGGGCGGAGGATGACAATACGGCTATACAATACAGCTTCTAGAAGCAAAGAGGACTTTACACCAATCACGGAGGGAAAGGTCGGTATCTATGTGTGCGGTGTCACGGTCTACGACCTTTGCCATATAGGCCATGCCAGATCGGCAATCGTATTCGATGTCTTGGTAAGGTACCTCCGGGCAAGAGGTTTTGATGTTACCTACGTACGGAATTTCACTGATGTAGATGACAAGATTATTGAAAGGTCCCTTCAGTTTGGCAAGGAGAGCACTGAACTGGCCCAGGAGTACATTGACGCTTTTTATAAAGACATGGACAGGCTGGGAGTCCTGAGCCCCGATAAAGAGCCTAGGGCTACCGAACATATCGATGACATGATAGGCATGATAAAGACATTAATAGAAAAGGGTTTTGCCTATGTTGAGGGTCCTGATGTCTTCTTCTCGGTCCAAAAATTCGAAACCTACGGAAGACTATCCGGGAGACGGCTGGAAGACATGAAGGCCGGAAGCAGGATCGCTGTAAATAAAAGGAAAAGACACCCCATGGATTTTGCCCTGTGGAAAGGGGCAAAACCCGGTGAACCCCGGTGGGAAAGCCCATGGGGTCCTGGGAGACCGGGGTGGCACATGGAATGTTCGGTCATGAGCAATTTTTATCTTGGTCCCACATTTGATATCCATGGCGGCGGCAAAGACCTCCTCTTTCCCCATCATGAGAACGAGAGGGCCCAATCCATGGCTGCTAACGAAGACTCGGAATTCGCCCGTTACTGGGTTCATAACGGATTTGTAACTGTTGAGTCGGAAAAGATGTCAAAGTCATTGGGCAATTTCATTACCATACGAGACGCTCTTGACCAATACCATCCCGAGGTCTTGCGTCTCTTCCTCCTTTCCAGACATTACAGGAGCCCTTTGGATTTTTCCAGAAAGGATATCTTGAACCTGCAACAGGGATTTATAAAAATATACAGGACCCTCCAACGATTTGACGTTATGACCGGGGAAGATGATGTAAAAGATGAGAAACCTTCCCTACCGGGCTCTCTCACAGGTAGCCAAGATGATGAATTCCTGAGAGAGTTCGTTAACACTATGGATGATGATCTCAATACAGCCGGCGCAGTTGGACTTTTATTTGAAAAGGTCAAGGAAATGAACAGGCTTATGAATAATCTTAATGGACAGACTGATCCACTCACCCTTAGTCGGCTGAAAAATGACAGAAGGCATCTCCTGAGAGCGGCGGGTGTACTTGGAGTCCTGGGAAGCAGCCCTCAAGATTTCCTCGCGGATCTATCCCAAACATCCGATATTGACCCGGCGGAGATTGATGCGATGGTCCGCGAAAGGGCAAAGGCAAGGGACCGCAAAAACTGGGCCGAAGCAGACGCCATAAGACAGGAGTTGAAGGAGAAAGACATAATCCTGGAGGATGGTCCTGAAGGCACCTCCTGGAGGATGGATGTTTGAGATTGTCTCAGATCTCAAGCCATGCGGCGACCAGCCCCGGGCCATCGACGATCTCTCAAGAGGCATAGAAAAGGGGCTCAAAGCCCAGGCCCTGTTGGGGGTGACCGGATCAGGAAAGACGTTTACCATGGCCCATGTCATAGCGCGCACCCGGAAATCCACCCTTATTATCGCTCCCAATAAGACCCTAGCCGCCCAGCTTTATGGAGAGTTTAAAAGACTCTTTCCCAATAACGCTGTAGAATATTTCGTCAGCTACTACGATTACTATCAACCCGAGGCCTATATACCCCAATCTGACACCTATATTCAGAAAGATTCCAGCATTAACGAAAACATCGACAAGATGAGACATTCCGCCACCCGCTCTCTTCTTGACAGGGATGACGTTATCATTGTCGCAAGCGTCTCGTGTATCTACGGGCTTGGTTCTCCCGAGGCATACCACAACATGCTCCTTTACGTGGAAAAGGGAGCGACCCTTCCCAGGGAAGATGCCATAAAAAGGCTGGTAGATATACATTACCAGCGGGGAGATTATGACTTTTTCAGGGGCAAATTCAGAGTAAGGGGAGATGTGCTGGATATCTATCCCGCACACGAGGAGGAGAGGGCGATTCGCATCACGTTTTTCGGGGACGAGGTTGAATCCATACAGGAGATAGACCCTCTTACCGGAAAAGGGATGAAAGAATTGAATCGCGTCACAATCTATCCCGCCACCCATTATGTTACAACTGTGGAGATACGCGAAAAGGCTATAAGAGGAATCAAGGAGGAGCTAAAAGAGAGGATTGAGACCTTCCGTTCCCTTAACAAATATATCCAGGCCCAGAGGATTGAAGAACGCACTCTATTTGACCTGGAGATGATGATAGAGATGGGTTACTGCCAAGGGATTGAAAACTATTCCCGACACCTGACAGGAAGGGCGCCCGGAGAACCGCCGCCGACCCTGCTTGACTATTTCCCCCGGGACTCCCTTGTTATAATAGATGAAAGCCATATCACTATCCCCCAGTTGAACGGGATGTACAATGGTGATCGATCGAGGAAGGAGACCCTCGTGGAATTCGGCTTTCGTCTTCCCTCGGCGCTTGACAACAGGCCCCTTAAATTCGAGGAATTTGAGGGAAAGGTGAAACAGAGCATATATGTATCGGCAACTCCCGGCCCCTATGAACTGCGGGTAAGTGAGGCGCTTACCGAACAAATCATAAGACCCACAGGTCTGATGGATCCGGAGATGGTTGTTTCAGAGGCGGCTGGTCAAGTCGATGATCTCCTCGGAAGGATAAGGGAGAACGTAAACAAAAATGAGCGTGTCCTCGTCACAACCCTCACAAAACGAATGGCGGAAGATCTTGCAGAATACTATGCGGATCTGGGCATAAAGGTACAATATCTGCACTCTGACGTAAAAACTATTGAGAGAATGGAGATTATCAGGGATCTCCGACTGGGAATCTTTGACGTACTAATCGGTATCAATCTCTTAAGGGAAGGACTCGACCTGCCCGAGGTCTCCCTGGTAGCCATCCTGGATGCCGACAAGGAGGGTTTTCTTAGATCCGAAAAGTCCCTGATTCAGACCAGCGGAAGGGCCGCGAGAAATATCCACGGCACGGTGGTGCTTTACGCGGACCAGGTTACCGGCTCCATGAAGAGGGCCATAGATGAGTGCGATCGCCGCCGCCGCATACAGCTTGACCATAATCTTGATAATAATATTACCCCGGAGTCCATTCAAAAAAACATAGACAATATCCTTGTCTCTGCCTATGAGGCGGATTATGTAACCGTCCCTGTAGCGGCCGAAAAGGCGACAGAATATATGAGTCCCGATGTTATAAGACACATGATAAATAACCTCGAAAAAGAAATGAAGGAAGCCGCCGCCAAGATGAAGTTTGAAGAGGCCGCGCTACTGAGAGATGAAATAAAGGAACTTCGAAACTATGAGCTTGAGGTAAGGGGATAAAAGAGCGATACTCAGAGATACTGGGCAGCCTACCATTATCTGTTCATGGTGTTGCTATCCCATACTCCTGATCCTCATGAATTACCCAATCCTTTACGTGATATGTGATCAGGTCTCCATTGGCTTTCCTTGTGATCACCTTCTCCAAACCCGCATTAATAATCACTCTTTTACACAGCCTGCATGGTTCGGCTCCAGCGGGAAGCGGTTTCCCTTCTTTCTTGCTCACTCCCATAAGATACATGGTCCCACCTATCATATATCTCCTTGAGGAATGAATGACGGCATTCATCTCGGCATGTACGGATCTGCACAGCTCATATCTTTCGCCGGAAGGCACTCCCAACTGTGATCGGAGACAATATCCTATATCCACGCAGTTCCTTGTTCCCCTGGGGGCCCCAGTGTATCCGGTCGAAATGATCTCGTCATTATTTACAATAACGGCCCCATAATTTCTCCGGAGGCACGTGCCTCGTTGTAAGACCTCCAGGGCGATGTTGAGATAATAATCATCCTTACTGATTCGATCCATCAACTCACCTTCCCTGCATCAACACCGGCATGTTCTTGAGATTTTCCCTGAAAAGGTATGCTCCTGAATTTACCCCCCTATACTGTTCATGGAGCGAGCGCATTTCCGCAGATTGTATATATTAATGCCATGGTCTTCCGGTTTATTCTTGATCGTATCCTTTATCAATTCCAGCAAATAGCTGTCCTCTTTCCCCTGCCTCAGGGGTGTTTTGATATCCGTCTCATGATCAGAGAAAAGACATCCCCTCAAATTGCCATCCGCCGTTAAACGGAGCCGGTTGCACTTTTCGCAAAAATGATGGCTTAAGGCCCCTATGAATCCTATTTCCCCTTTGGCCCCTTCCAGGATATACCGCCGGGCAGGGCCGTCAAGGGACTCTGAATCCACACGCCTGAGAGGCCCCAAGCACCTGATCCGAGCAAGGATTTCTTCGACAGAGAGGAATATCTCGGGGTTCCATATATTTCTTTCACCAAGAGGCATCATTTCGATAAAACGCACATGGTAGGGCTTGTTATAGGTAAGCCGTGCAAAATCAAGTATCTCGTCGTCGTTTACCCCTTTCATTGCTACTATGTTGATTTTGATGGGATTTAATCCGACAGTCTCAGCTTCTTCAATCCCTCTCCATACCCGATCAAAATAATCCCGCCTCGTAATATGGCGGAATCTTTCCGGTCTCAGGGTGTCCATGCTCACGTTAATACGGCGAATTCCGCAATTATACAGGGGACGGGCAAATTCCTTGAGAAGAACACCGTTGGTGGTCAATGTGATCTCCTCCAATCCATCGATGTAACCAAGCCTCTCGATAAAGGATATAATACCCTTTCTAACTAAAGGCTCCCCGCCGGTGAGCCTTACCTTCCGGATACCGTGCATGGCACAGAGACCAACCACCTGGAGAATTTCTTCGTAACTCAATATTTCGCTGTGGGGAGTAAAACTTACGCCTTCCTCAGGCATGCAATAAATACACCTCAGGTTACAACGATCGGTCAGGGAAAGTCGCAGGTAGTTGATGATCCGGTGGTTGTTATCCAGGAAACCGTCCATCGAATTGGAAATATTTGGTGATATCATTTTCTGCATCAATCATTATCTCTCGAAGCAGCAAGACCAGCGATAATCAAAGATCAGGTGTTTTCCTGATTCTTGAGCGTCACAAAATGCCCGTCCATGAGGCTTACGATCTGGATGGCCCCTTCGATAAATCTCCTTTCTCCGAAAAGGTTCATCAGCCAGAAACCCCGGCCCTCGGCCTCGATCCGGGCAACATCTTTCATAATCTCCTCCTGCTTATCCCCGGAATCCATATAAACAGTGCTCAAACACATATCTACCTCCGATAAAATTACTCCTTAATCTGCTCAATCCATCTCCGGTTAGCATTCTATAGTGATAACCCTTAATTCTCAAGGTTTCTTTTCATGTCTTATTCTTCTGACAGTACGGCATCGCATATCTTCTCGGCCGAATTAAATGCCTCTCCCCGGTCAATGGCACGGCCTTCCAAACAGGAATCAAACACCAGGGGATCATTTGGAATGGATCCAATAACCTCTATGTTCTTATTACTCAATTCCCTCTCCAGCTTGTGAGCGACCACATCCGAGGGAACCTTGTTTAATACGGCACGGGCTTTCTTGTCCATACCGGTGGCGAGGCTTTGTACCTTTTCAGCTACGGTCAGGGACTCAAAAGACGGTTCGACCACAAGGATAACCTGATCAATAGCCTCATCTATCCCCCGACCGAAATGCTCCACCCCTGCTTCCATGTCAACAATGGCAATCTCATCTTTCATCAGCCGCAGTTTCTTTAAAAATTCCCGGGTTAATACACCCATAGGGCAGGCACATCCTTCAAATGATTGTAGGACCTTTCCTATGCTTACCAGCTTGACTCCATCCCTACCGTGGATATATGGAGAAGGAATCGCCTCAACGGTAATTTCATCTTGCTCAAGCACATTAGGCTCCCCCATCTTTCTCCTCAGGGCGGCCTTGCCTCCCACAAGTTCCATGAGAGGAACAGGCGGGCTCTCTAAACCAAGCATCCTGAAAAGCCCTGAGTTCGACTCATCGGAATCGATGATCAAAACAGAAACACCCCGGTCTCTTATGGCGTTGGCCAACAGGGCAACAACGGTGCTCTTGCCGCTTCCCCCTTTTCCACAGACAGATACCTTCATGGGTTCACACTCCGCCTGCAGCCCCATCCATCGCTACAGGGCGGGGTCTCACAGCGTTCCTCTTTCCCGCAGCAGGTTCTACCGGGCATGCGTCCGTAAGACTGCAACGTAAACGAAGAGGCGGACAGGATCCTGTTCATTTCATGACTGCCGCACTGCCTGCATGTTATTGGCTCGTCATTTCCCCTTCCCACCAGGTATTCCGATACGGCACCGCAGGTTTCACAACGATATTCGTAGATAGGCATTTCAGTTCTCCTTTTGATTCCTTCCTCAGGAAGAGGCCTGTATCACCACAAAAGATCCTTCACCATACCCGGGCCTTACAGGTTCGTCTTCAGCAGTCTCGCCCAAGTTCCCGAAAATCGTTTGTTTAAAACGCGGATCGGTAAAGCCCGCATTATTCATGTGTTCAACAAGCTCGTCTACCGAAAAAAAAGTTGCCTTTTTATAGAACACGTTTTCTTCTTTGCGTTCCAGATAGATCCGCCCCATTTTACTGTTGCGATCCACAAAACCGATAATGATTGCGCGACCGTCGGAAAGGACCCGATGGGCCTCTTCCAAGCTCTTGCCGATGTTGTCCACAAAGCAGACTGTCGTAACCATCAAAATAAAATCGAACCTTGAATCACCGAATGGTAATTCCTCGGCCACGGCATTCAAGACCTGAATCCCCCGTTTTCGGGCGATATCAGCCATGCTTTTTGAAGGTTCTACACCGCTTTTGATACCCAGGGGTCCTGCAAAGCGGCCCGTACCTACCCCTACTTCCAGGCCCAGGCCTCCGGTGGGAATCATGCCTCTTACCGCCCGCAACTCGGCTTCATAGACCCGGCGATGTTGCACAAACCATTGCTCGTATTGATCCACGTACTTGTCAAAAGGGGATATTCTGGGCATCTATCATTCTTCTTTTTTCTAAGGATATACTTATTCCAGGCCCCCTAATGTCTTTTCTCCCTCTACATCATCCTGGGACGTAATGAAAGGGCACCCTGTGGGCATACATCAACACATGTGCCACAGCCTTTACACCGCCGTGGATCTACGCGGGCAGTCCTGTTGACAATAATAGCCCCTTCAGGACATACATCTTCACAAATTCCGCAACCTACACACCGATCCGAATCGACAACAGCCTTAAAATCGCGGATTCCCTGCCGGCCTTGGATCTCTCCTATTCGTTTGTCAAGTAAATGGAGGCGAGCTTTAATGGCCTGAGCCCTTTCTTTAAGACTATGCAATTCAGCTATCTGGTTCATATCCTTCTCTCTCTTTGCCTCCAGCCGGATCCGGTCCTTACGCGAGATACCCCTTTTTAAGCTTCCTGTTTCTTGTTTTCTACTCAGTAACCTTGAGCTAATCTATACCCTCCCTGTACCGCGGCAAGAATATCCTGGATATCGCCTGCATCCCCGATCGCAGGGAGACGTGTTCACGCCAGCCTAATAATCGACCGAAGGGAAAAGCTTCCTGTCCGTGTGGGGAATGAACATGGCCGCCACATATTCATCCATGAACGGCTGATAATTAGACAGCTCGAGATTGGTCATGTTTTTTGCCACCCACAGGGCACGTTCCATGGTATGCGTCGATAAAAGGCACATGCGGGCGCCCATAAGGGAGCTGTTGCCCACGAACTGTATCCTTTCCGGATCAATGTCCGGTAAGAGCCCTATGCCGATCGCTTTGGGTATATCCAGATAGCTCCCGAAACCGCCGGCCACATAGAAAATAGAGATATCCTCAAACCCCAAACCCACATAATCCATCAGGGATTTTATGGCCGCAAACACCGCTCCCTTGGATCGAATCAGATGGCTGACGTCCGATTGGGTGATGACAATATCCCGGCCTGTTTCCGTTTGGTCGGCAGGGGCTACTAGGAACTGGATCTCGCCGTCTTTCTCCAGGAACCTCTCATCCTGTTCAGAGGGTCGAAATTTGCCTCCCCCGTCGATGAGATGATTTCGGGCCAGTTCATACAGGCAGTCTATCAACCCTGAACCACAAATACCATTGACCTTTGATTTGCCGATAGTTTCATACTCTACCTGGCCGTCGGAGATTATAAGCTTCTCAATAGCTCCCCCGGTAGCACGCATTCCGTGGGTGATACCCCCGCCTTCGAAAGCCGGCCCGGCAGAGGCGGAGCAACACAGCATCCAGTCATTATTTCCTATGGCTATTTCGCCGTTGGTCCCTACATCAATAAGAACCTTGATTTCAGGTCTGTCGGCAATTCCGCAGGCAATGACCCCGGACACAATATCCCCGCCCACATAGCTGGCCACTCCGGGCAATACCTCAAGGATGGCCTCCGGGTGAATGTTAATCCCGATTTCGGCGGCACGCACCTGGGGATATGCATTCACAGTGGGCACATAAGGATTCAGACGAATCGAGCAAGGGATCAGAGAAAGCAGCAAATGGCTCATGGTGGTATTTCCCGCCGCCACCATGCAGGTAATTTCGCTGGGATCAATCCCCTTCCCCTCTATAAGCCTGTTTATTAGTTGGTTTATATTCTTCACCACGGCCCTGTGTAAGGGATTGAGCCCTTCATCCTTGCCGCATGCGTATATCATCCTGGAGATGACATCCTCGCCAAAACGGGACTGCTGGTTGTAGCTTCCGGCCACGCTGAGAACATTTCCTGATTTCAGATGGATCAACTGGGCAACGATGGTTGTAGTGCCCACATCTACCGCAAGGCCATAGTTCTTCTCAGTAGTGTCCCCTCCCTCCACCTGCAGAATTCTATGGATATCGCCGTGTTTGGCAATGGTTGCCGTTGCCTTCCACTTGTTACTCCTCAATTTGTAGGCAAGTCCTTGAAGACAACGCAAAGAGATCTCGAAATCTTTATATCCCGTCTTCTTCCTCAACCCCCTGACGACCCGATCAATATCACTTATATTGTCATCAATCGAAGGTTCTTTGACCTCCACATAGATCTTTTGCACCAGAGGTTCATATAACGTCATGGGGTCGACGGCAACCCGGTGGAGAGAGATCTTCTCCGGTTCACCATATTCAACGGGGGTGTGCTCCAGGAGTATCTGGGCTTCGGCAAGACGGGATTCGGCCGGGATCAACACCTCCATGTCTGAATCCACCTTTGTCTGGCAGGCAAGGACATAGCCTTCCATAACCTCTTCCTTGGACAGCAGGCTTATGGAGTGCTTATCTGCGCGTATCCTGCCGTTGCTTACTTTGACCCGACACCTCCCGCAGACGCCTTTCCCCCCGCAGAGATTATTGATATGGACCTCCGCCTTTTCCGCGGCCTCCATCAAGGTCTTGCCTTTTTCGATCTCCACAACCCTATCATCTGGTAAGAATGTTACCTTACACGTTTCCATATGTTAAAGAATTCCCTCTAAAGTAAATACCAAAATAGCTTATCAAGCATAGTGTTTTATCAAAACAGTTCGTCCAGGCTATCTTGGTCCATTTTCAGCCAGACCCTGTACAACCTTTCCCCGGCCTCCTCGAAACACTTGAATCCTCTTGAGTCTATCTCTTCCACCTGCACCTCTCCCAGCTCCTTGAACTGTTCAAGCCAATTCTTACAGTGCTCCCCGCCTCCGAAATAGATCTTCTGCCACCTTTTGCCGTCTTCATCGATACGCTCCCGGACACGGTCCTCTTCGGCCATACGTTCCTGAATGGTTTGGTCCTTTTTCCCCTCACCCGGATCCATGTTCCTCTTCCTGATCTTTTGCCCTTTTTATTCCCTGGTCATGGCTGATCCGCACTTGGGACATTTCTGCTCATAACAGGCTTGCCCCAGCTGATGGGGTGCTTTTTCACCGCAATTGGGACAAACGCAATAACCGCCCGGTCCAGCCGCAAAACCGCCTCCCAGGCCTTGTCCGCCGCCACCACCTCGGCCGCTGCCCGCGCCGCCTCTACCACGCATTCCTCTTCCTGTTCCTGGTCCCTGACCCCTAGGGCCCGTTCCGTCTCCTCTGGGCATATTGGTTAACCTCCTTTAATCAAACATTTTATGAAGCCAAAAGCTTCCCGATTCATATCCCAAGGGCCTGTGCCACACCATCCCATAATTTTCTGACAGCCTCGGCCCCCTCGGAATGCCCGTCATATTCAAAGATATTCTTTCCCTGTACCATAGACTTTGTAAAAATCGGATCAAAAGGAATTCGGCCCATTACCTTGATCTGCCTTTCCCGGGCAAAGTCTTCTATGGCCAATGCCTCATCAGGATTAAGATCAAATTTGTTGACACAGACCATGGCCGGGATCTTGAAAAAGGCGGCCAGGTCCGCCACTCGCTCCATATCATGCCTGCCCGAGACCGTCGGTTCAGCCACGATGAGCACCGCCGTGGCCCCGCCAAGAGAGGCGATCACCGGGCAACCTATCCCCGGAGGACCATCCGTGATAAGCATATCCAGATTGTTCTTTTCCACAAGCTTCTTTCCTTCCTGCCGGATAAGGGTCACCAGTTTCCCCGAGTTTTCTTCCGCAATGCCCAGCATGGCATAGGCCATGGGGCCGAAGCGGGTGTCGGCGATAAACCACTCCCCGCATGTGTTAAGGGGAAAGTCAATTGCCTCTTCAGGACAAAAATAATAACAGACCCCACATCCCTCGCACTGGATCGGGTCCACTACAAACTCTTCGCTAATCGCATTCCACCTGCACAAATCTCTGCAAAGGCCGCATTGTGTACATTTATCCTGATTGACGACGGCGGTATGACCTGACTGAAAATCATGGCGCTCCCTGACCTGAGGATCCACAATCAAATGAAGATCAGCCGCATCCACATCCGCATCGCAAAGCACCTTATTCCTTGCCAGGGACGCGAAGGCCGCCATGATGCTCGTTTTCCCTGTACCGCCCTTTCCGCTTATAACAACCAGTTCTTTCATCCCAAAATACCCCGCCTTACTTTTTTGTTTATAAGAGTGCATCTATCATGGACTTGATGGTTGACTCGGGCACAGCCCCTATGACCTGATCCGCCTCTTGTCCTTTTATAAACCCCTTCCTATTTCCGACGGGAAGCGATTTCTTCAATTTGATGCAATAGATCCTTGAATCTCTCCTTCCACTCCGGGAAGGCCTCTACGATCATCTCTCCCTTTGAGTAGGCCTCCGCTATCTTACGATCAAAAGGGATCTCCATCAAAATGGGCATCCTCTCGGTATTTGCGTATTCCCTGACGTGATCATCCCCTATGTCGGACCGGTTGATAACCAGCCCGCAGGGGATCTTCAGGATTTTCACTGCTCCCACGGCCAGCTTGAGATCGTGCAGACCGAAAGGGGTTGGTTCCGTAACCAGTAAAACAAAATCCGCATCCTTCATGGAGGCAATTACAGGACATGAGGTCCCGGGCGGGGCATCGATAATAGTCAGGACACCCGGTCGGGTATATTCCCGCACCTTTCTGATCAGAGGGGGTGACATGGCCTCCCCTATCCTTAACCTTCCGTGTATGAATTCCAGGCCGTCCCTATGTCCATACTCAATCACCCCAAGTTCCCGATCTACTTCGGTGATAGCCTTCTCGGGGCATACCTCCACACACCCTCCGCAACTATGGCAGAGTTCGTGGAAGGGCAAAACAGTTTCACCAATAACCACAATGGCCTTAAACTGGCAGATCTCGCCGCACTTTCCACACAGGGTGCATTTTTCCATATCCACCTCGGGTACTGGCGTGGATATAGTTTTAGTGCCTTCAACCAAAGGCCTGATAAAGAGATGACTGTTAGGTTCTTCCACGTCACAATCCAAGAGCTGAACGTCGTTTTCAAGTGATGCGGCCAGATTGGTAGCCACGGTGGTCTTTCCGGTCCCTCCTTTTCCGCTTGCTATGCTGATGATCATCTGTCGCTCCTGTTGTCTTTGTTAAATCTCGTTATCATATACATTATTGTCAGACCCACGGGTAAAAGGGACCCCCTCATCCATTTTCCATATCCCTGATCCTGGCTTCAATGGACTCTATCTGGTTGCGCAGATCCACAGCCATTTTCTTCAGGTCCTCTATCTTCTGTTTGCGGGAGGAATCGCCTATATCTACAGCCGTTTCCGGGTCCATTGACTGGCGAAAGCCCCCGCCTATGCCCCGCCCCATCCCGAAATGGCTCTGGGCGCTCGGGGCCGAAGAATAGGTCAACTTTTCTGCTTTAAACTGCTCAACCGCCTCCCGGACACGGCCGGAGACCCCGGTAATCACCTGGATACCCGCGGCCCCGAAGGTCCGGAAGGCATTGGGCCCGCAATTGCCGGTCAACACGACCGACACACCCTTGCTCGACATCAACTGAGCTGACTGGATTCCTGCGCCCCCACCCAGTGAGATATTGGGGTTCTGGATCGACTCTATTTCCATGGTCTCCGGTTCCACAATCAGAAAATAGGGACACCTTCCAAAACGGGCCTCCACTGTATCCTCCAGTTTTGGCCCAGTGGATGTAACAGCTATCTTCATATTTCTTGTCTCCTGTGATTGAAATACACTACTACTCTAATCATTATCTATGTCTTTTGCCAGATCAATGTCCTTGTTTTCTACTGGGCTGCTCCGGCGCCGCCTTATCCTTCCTCCTTACGGCCGTATAATACACGGTATTGTTTTTCCGTTCCTCCCTGATTTGACCCAAGCGCATCAGATTGCCGAGATATTTTGAAACCTCATTAATATGCATCCCGAATGCGCTGGCGATCTGACCGGCCGTGCAAGGTCGACGTCGCAACATAGACAGGACAGTCTCCTTATTTGCCTCTAACTTAAGATCTTTCTCTAAATTAAATTCCGCAATTACTTCCGCATTAGGGTGAAACAGGGGGCAAAGAGACAACATACGGTCCATGGAGAGGGGCTCGGCAAATCCTTCCGCCGGCGGCCTCACCGCCGTATTGATCTGGATCCGATCCGGCTTGATCTCACCCGCCAGGGAGGCAATGCGGCTTACATCGGAAGGCGTGGAGTTCATTCCCCAGACCAGAAAGACTTCCATCCACAGTCCGCCCCGGAATTGTCTCCGAAAGGCCTTCTGCCCTTCCACCAGCTGGTGGAATTTCAATTGTGGATGTGGACGATTTACCCATTCATAAGATGCCTGGTCCCAGGCGCTCAGGGAAACCTTCACGATATCGGCATGTGATGCCGCATCCCTTACTTCAGGGAGATAAAGCAAGGTCCCATTGGTCAAGAGAACAGCAGGGATAGTACTTTTTGCCCGTATAAATTGGAGCACCTCCCCGAAGCGCGAATGGAGCGTGGGCTCGCCTGAACCGGAAAGGGTTATATAATCCGCCTCTTCTTTTGTTTTCAGCCACTCATCGATCTCTTGGATAACATCCTCCGTAGAGACATATTCTTCCCGGTTGATGGTCTTGTTTGTGGTTCTCCCCAACTGACAGAACACGCAATCCAGATCGCATGTCTTGTAAGGTGTCAGGTCCACACCCAGCGATCTCCCCAACCGTCGAGAAGGCACAGGGCCGAATATGTTTTTCCTCTCTGCCATAGATCCGTTTTTATCTATAATGTTGTATCGTTACCAGTTTCACATCCCGGCATTCTGTAATCTTTTCTATAAATATTGCCGTTAACATACGCCTCAAGGATCTCGTCAACAGCACCCGCTGCAAACGATACAATCTTGATCCCGCGCCTCTCCGCCCAGCACCCTGCCTTTCTCGTCCTTGAGTAAAGAGGTACATACCACCACCGGGATCCGGCGTTTCTGGCTATCCACAATATATGTAGAGGTATCAGCAAAGGCCTTTCCCATTTGCTAGTCGACCTCCAGTGAAAACCTGGACATAAAAGAATTAAATTTAAAACGTAATAGTATACTAAATATATCAACATAATTCAATATTAAACCTCCCCAAACACCCAGCCTCGGCTTGAGGTGCTGCCAGTGTCCATGATGGATAATTTGGGAAAATCAAGGCCCTAAAAAGATGGTTCATCCGGTTAATGAGTACACCTAATTATAAAAACCTTTTAACCTTGGAAAGGGTCATGGTGTCTTTTCGGAGTGACTGGCGGAAGGCCTTCGTCATTTCAGGATGTTAGAGAATGGGGGACCCCCTGGCCCCGAGCGGAAGCGAGGGGAACAGCGGAGGGGGGAGGGTTCACCCGTCTCTAACATCTTGAAATGACCAGGCCGTGAGACTTAGAAACGGAGAAAAGATACCATGGCCAGTGGCGGCTTTTAGCACTAATTTTGAATATATTTACCCCTTCTATCGTACTCGTTAACCGGATAAACCAAAAAATAATGAGCATAATATGTAAAAAAACTATTGACATTTATTGGATAAATTCTATATTATGGGCATACGCTCATAATAGGAAAAAGGAATGCCAAGACCTAGAAAGCCAAGATTCGTTCAGGGACATCCTATTGTGGAGGCCTTTGTCCCTGCCAGCACGCCTCCATGGGGCAGAAAAGAGGCCTTTCTTACCATTGAGGGGCTTGAGGCCATCAGGTTAATCGATTTTCAGGGGATGGATCAGGAGACAGCCGCTAAGATGATGAATGTCTCTCGCCAGACCTTTGGGAGAATCTTGGCTGAGGCCAGGGCAATTGTTGCTGATGCCCTGGTTATGGGCAAGATACTCAGGATAGAGGGTGGACATTTTGACATGCCGCCCAGAGGAAGGGGCCGGCACGGCCGCGGTTGGGGCGGCAGATTTTAGAGAAAAGGAGGTGTTTATTATGCCAGGATTGAATGGAACAGGACCCAGGGGCGAAGGCCCCATGACCGGTGGTGCTCGCGGTTATTGCAACCCGGCCTATGCAGGTTACGGTGCCCCATATGGCCGAGGATACGGACTAGGCGGGGGTAGAGGTTTCAGGAGAGGCTCCGGACCCGGCTTCGGTTGGGGCCGCGGCTACGGTTATGGAAGAGGTTTTGGCCGGAGAGGTGCTTATCCTCCTGCCGGAGGATGGTATGGACCAGCCTACGATGCCCCGTATGGAAACCCCTATGGCATGAAACCCGAGGATGAAGTCAATATGCTTAAGAACGACGCATCAGCCATAAAGGACGAACTCGATGCGATAAACAAACGTATCGAAGAGATTGAGTCGCAATCTTCGGAATCATAATCATGACCGAGGGGAAAATAGTGGCCGGGCCTAAGGATACCTATCTCAAGATATCTTATCCTGGGCCCGGTGCCTCTAACTGGCCGGCATATAACAGATAACGGTTAACAGAGACACCGGAAAGACGGCGAAAAGATGAGGAATATTTCAACAATAATCTCCAAGGTGCTTCCGCCCGCCATATTAATACCAATAGTATTGATTACATTTTCATTGCAATACAATCAGGCATGGACAGGGCCAGTCCATAAGGACACAGCACAGCTTGTAATAGTCTATGACAACAATATATGGGAACAGGGTTTAACACCCGCCTGGGGCTTTTCATGCCTGGTAATCCTTCCTGAATATCGTATCCTCTTTGATACAGGGGGTGACCCCTCCATATTGCTTGAGAATATGGATGAGATGGGTATTGATCCCGAAGACATAGAAAGCGTGGTACTATCGCATATACACGGGGACCATATAGGCGGCCTTTCAGGGTTGCTTTCCCATAAAAACCGTCCCGTCACCGTCTACCTCCCTGAATCCTTCCCTCATAACACCAAGGAACAGATAGCCCTTATGGAGGCCGATATTAAGGAAGTGGGAGGCCCCTTGATGATCCATCCGGGTGTTCACACTACCGGGGAACTCGGGGAGACCATAAAAGAGCAATCCCTTGTCCTTCAAACCCGCAAAGGCCTTGTGGTTATTACCGGTTGCGCTCACCCCGGTATCGTGGAGATCGTTGATTTCGCCCGAAGCCATTTTAAGGAAAATGTCTATCTTCTTATCGGCGGCTTTCATCTCATAGGAAAATCTCAGAATGAGATAAAAGGAATCGCGGAGCAGTTAGATAAACTGGAGATAGACAGGATAGCTCCATGTCATTGCAGCGGAGATACGGCAAGGGAGGTTTTCAGGGATTATTATGGAGAAAACTACATTGAATGCGGGGCGGGCCTGGTATTGAATATTCCGGATATTAGAGAATGAAAGGGGGCCTTTCCAGATACGACCTGGCCCGCTCATAGATCTCCGAAACACGGGTGGATTCTTTGGGAAGTGCGTTTCGGATCTTTTCAAGATATCCACGTTCCCGGACGATTTGAAATGTCCGCGGGAAGTTTAAATCATATACCCACCCCATCTGAAGTAACTTGAAATCGTTCAGTGTCTTGAGGTCGGCCATCTGCGCCAGCTTCCCGTTCATAAGCGCATTATAGACCGGTTCCGAAACCCGATCTGTATCAGGCAAATCCAATTCAATAGTATGGTTACGTTTTTCCCCCCTACGTTGATAGTAGTCTGTTACCACACGCCAGATATCGACTTTATCAGCATCCCTGAGGAGTTTCAGGAAAAAGAGGCAACGCTCTTCTTCTCCTGGTGGCAAAGAGGCACGATTATGGTATCCCACAACCTTCAGGATTATTTGGGCCGTACCCGGTTCAAGTCCAGCCAGGAGCCGGTTATCTTTTATAACTTTGACTCCAAGGGCAGCATGGTCCTCCGACCGGTAATCCGAAAATGTCCTATACTGGATATATTGTTGGAATCGACCGATATCGTGTAACAACGCGGATGCCTCAGCCACGCACAGGTCTTCTTCGCATAGATCGAGGCTCCCCCCAATATCTATGATTGCCTCGCAGACACGGAGGGTGTGGGCTACTTTTAGATCAATGTTTTCCCGGATAACCGGGTCATCGGAAGAGAACTGACCGACATAGCCCTCAAATCGTTCTTTAAGCCTCGGAAGCATGGACTGCGCGTTCATCTTTGCTTCTCATCCCTGCCCGCCCGGCAGGCCATTAATACCTGATTCGTCATGAAGGGCACGCCCCCGGGCCTATCCTCGATTTCTTGGTCCCCCTCGCGATCCATTCTAAAAGCCTGTGCATGAATCCCTGTTTTTGAGTTCCCTGCAGGGAGGGATCGCTATGCGAAGGTTTAATAGCGCTGTTTCCTTCTGGGTTTTTAACTCTTTCCTTGATCTCCATTAAATCCTTCGGCTTTCAAGACAATATCACCTTCATTAACGCCGATATCGGCGGCAATTACATTACACTTAGCCTTTAACAAAAACAATATGGGCCGTCTTTTCCCTGACAGGGCCTCATAGTTGCCCTGCCCCTTACTTATGATTAATTCTGAATTGTCATAAAGTCTCTTGAATCCATCATTACAAGTTTCAAGGACGGTCCCGGGCGCGTCGGTCCCGGAAGATAATATGGTGGCAACCTTATCAATACCTGCTTCTGCTGCGTCTTCGTATATGGCGTCATTTATAACCGGCACCTCCCTTACTATATATATAACCGGTTTCTTTATTTCCTCTATCAGAATTCTGTCAAAGACACATTCACCGGCATTATCTCCAATATATAAGATTGTGCTGACTTTATTCAGGTTTTCTTTGAATGTCCCATAGTCACATATGGCGAAATCCTTATCAAGGACATCATCCATATCATCCTTCAGATCAAAATTCGAATTAACTCCAAAGTCTATCACATTTCCGGCAATAGCAATTCTAATAGCGCTCAGAAGTCTGTCCTTTGACTTCTCCAGATGTTTTTTCATATAGGGATAAAGAGACAGCGCCTTTTTGGTATTTTCCTTTTTTATTTCTCTATAGGGGTCAGGATTCCCCGTAATCTCACTTATCTTTTTATAGATTATCCTCCCGGTTTCAGGGGGAGAGCTCTCCAGAGGGATCTCCCTAAGCATCATGCCCACTTCGTCTAATACCTCCTTGATCTTCTTTTTATCATCTGTTGCTATCCTCGCGGCTCGGAGCGCCTGGGACATAAAGCAGGGGAAACAGTCAAGATATGTCTTCATTTTCCCAAATCCTATCTTCAAAAATGTGGTTCATCCGCTTAATGAGTACATAAAGAAATAAAAGATCAGACCTTATTTTCTGAGTAGGTTAATGGCCCATGGAGGCTCTCTTTTACGCGGCGAAAGTATTAACAGCATGCTAATTACGCAAGGTGCCACCCAGGCGGGCGGAATAGTTATGAGATAATAGAGAATTTTTGACTGGGGCCAAGTCTGACAAAGGGTACCCGCCCGCCTCGTCTTGTCTTATGCAGGGTCACTGCACATAAACGAGTTCGCCGCTTAAAACAGAACCCCATGGCCCATATAGC
>Ga0307443_1000202_pt1 | contig 40915 bp, 33 predicted proteins | sample SalMarSW160220MG_FD_202148 | JGI IMG/M metagenome (GOLD analysis project Ga0307443, IMG submission 202148) | Salt marsh sediment microbial communities from the Plum Island Ecosystem LTER, Massachusetts, United States - SW1601-220 | ecosystem: Environmental > Aquatic > Marine > Intertidal zone >... | reverse complement strand
ATCTATTATGGTGGTGGCTCAATTCCATTCCTGACTTCGGGAGATGCAGATGGTTTGACAAACGGTGATAAGGAAGGTATTGCTAATGCCATAGCCTGTATGTGTGGTGGTTGGGACCTTGTCTCTTCAGGACAGGACTGTTTTGCAGAACATCTCGTAAACCGCGTTGGAGGTGGGCTAGCCGCGGCAATGATGAACGCCCGTTATGGCTGGGGTGCCTATGTAGGAGGTTATGTCCCCGGTCCATCGGAACGAATTGATACAACATTCTATGCAAATATTTTCCAGCAAAATGTATGCATTCTTGGCGAAACTCACGCAATGGCAAAGGATGCCTGGATTCCCTATGTTGGTCAAGGTCAGCAATACGATAAAACACGATGGTGTATATATGAACTGAATCTTTTTGGCGACCCTGCAATGCCTCTCTGGACTGATATCCCGGTAACAATGGTAGTCACTCACAATGCCATTATACCTATTGGCACAACCGACTTCACGGTCACCGTAAAAGAAAATAACAATGTTACCCCGATCCCGAATGCACTCGTCTGCCTTATGGGCAATACAGATACTGGACTTTACGGAACAGGTTATACGAATGCCTCCGGTATTACAACTATAACCATTACGGCAATCATTCCTTATGATACGGTTTGGGTAACCGTAACTTCGCAGAATCACTATCCTTATGAAGGATATGCTCTCGTTAATTCCGGTCCTTATTGTATATACAACAGTCATTCGATCGACGATAATGCAGGAGGAAACGGTGATGGTGTAATCAGTGCATACGAGACCATCAGTATGCCACTCATCCTGAAGAACATAGGAGTGGAATCAGCAAAGGATGTAGTGACAAATTTGAGATTCGAGGTAGCAAACTCATACATCACGCTTATAGATACGGTATCCAACTTCGGCAACATTCTTCCTGATAGCGTAAAGCAGGGAACACCTTCATACTCGTTCAGTGTTGCAGGCAACTGCCCGAATGGTGAGAGTATAAAATTCGAAATAGAGATAATGGACAGTGTAGGCAATGACTGGGTTCAGACATTCAGTGAGGTAGTATACAATCCCGAACTCTCTTACGAGGGATTAATAATTGACGATGCAGGTCAGGCAGAGCCTAACGGCATACTCAATGCAGGTGAATCAGCAAATACGGTAATATCGCTTAAGAACAACAATGGTTATGCTCATGCCACAGGTGTAACTGCAGTATTAAGGACTTCTGATGCATACATAACAGTAACGGACAGCACCTCCAATTATCCGGACATATCGCCAGGTTCGACCGTCGATAATACCGCCGGTCCGTTTGTGCTCACAGCGAGCAGCACACTGCCTTACGACCATCAGGTGGATATGACAATGGATGTAACAGCAGACAACTGCACGAATACATTCAACATTTCATTTATAGCGGGTAAAAAGACAGAGGAAGACCCGACAGGTCCTGATGATTATGCGTATTGGGCATACGATATGACTGATACACTGTATACGGAATGTCCTACATACGGTTGGGTAGAGATAGACCCGAACTATGGAGGTAACGGTACGGAGTTGGTGCTTGGTTCGAACGGGACAGACCAGCTTCAGATACCATTCAACTTTATGTATTACGGTGACAATTACGATACAATAAGCGTATGTTCCAATGGCTGGCTTGCTATGGGAGTAACGAACGACACATCATACAGGTATTATCCTATACCTGATCCCAATGGACCTCCGCGTTGCATAGCAGTGTATTGGGGCAGGCTTGACCCTGCACAGGCAGGAGGAGTATACTATAAGTATGATCCATCCCTTCATGCATTCATAGTAGAGTGGAGCAGGGTATACCATCTGACCAGTGGAAACGAGGAGACATTCCAGGTATTACTTTCAGATCCGGCATACAATCCCACGGTAACAGGGGATGGTGAAATATTCTGCCAGTATCTTGTAGTAAAGAATCCATCCAATTCCTGCACAGGCATAGAGGATGCTTCAGAGACCATAGGGTTGCAGTATCAGATAAGCAATTCCTACAGTTCTGGTTCCACGCCACTTGCGGATGCATTTGTATGTAAGTTCACGACGGATCCACCCGAGTATGTCGGAGTAACAGAGGAATCGACTCCCACAGTATATCCCAAGGTATTTGGATTATCGCGTAACGTGCCCAATCCATTTTATGGCAGGACGAGGATTAGTTACCAGATACCCAGGGGTAAGGATGTAGGAGTAACGCTTAAGGTATACGACATCACAGGGAAGTTAGTGAGGGTACTGGTAGATACCGAGCAGTGTCCGGGCTTTTATACGGTAAACTGGGATGGACACGACAGGAATGGTAGAACAGTATCCAGTGGAGTATACTTTGTTAGGATTGCAGCAGGTAGTTTCGTAAAGACAGGTAAGATGCTGCTGGTTAAGTAAGGACAGACCGGAGACAAAAGACCTGAAAGGCGAAATGTCGAAGGCTTAGCCTTCGAAAAAATGCAGGAGAAGGAACTAAATTCATTATAAGTATAATGTAAAGTGATTTTGAGAAAGGCAAAATCTGAGTGATCAGATGGCGCAAAGTCACGGGTCTATTTTTATAGATTGCCGGACTGCCAAAGCACGACTTTCCTTGATAAGTCCGGAATAAATTCTAAACCTTATATGGAAGGAGCTGCTGCTAATCTGCAACAGTAGATGTTATTCTTTAACCCTTCGTTGCGCTCCCAAACAACAAATAAGGAGGTAGTATGAAGAAGTTTTATGCTTCTGTTATATTACTGCTTCTTGTCAGCGTGCCGCTTTTTGCCGGCAGCATAACAAGGACAGTAACATTCTCTGAGAATGATATCACATTCTCGAAAGTAAATGGATACGATGTTGTAGAACTTAAGGGTTATCCTGCACTTATAAATCCAGGTTCACCGAGGATTCCTCGAGTCGTGGAACCTGTCTTGATTCCTCCAGGAACGAAACCCGTCAGTGTGGAGATTCTAAGACAGGATGTCAAGAACCTTCCGGGATTCTATAACATCATTCCGGCACAGGCTGATATACCTTTACCTATGCCAGGTAAAACCTTCATACCTCAGGAGATTGCACCAGATGAGAGAGTCTATAAGTCCGATGAACTATATCCGCAGCAAGAGATAAAGGTATCAGGCTATGGAACAAAGAATGGTTTCAGGATAGCACATATAGAGTTCTATCCACTCCGCTACAATCCTAAACAGGGTAGATTGCAATTTACAAGAAGTATTACATACAGGGTTACATACGAGTATGCCAAGAGTATATCGACTGTACCTACAGAGAAACAGAAGGAGATCGCAACCACTACAATAAAGGGGTTTGTAGTCAACCCACAGGATATAACTTCCTTTGCACCTTCCGTTGGTAAGCAGGGTCCATCACCGTTAGTTCCTCCTGGATACTATGAGTATGTAATCATCAGCGAATCCCCTATAGACACGGTATTTCAGAGACTTGCGGATTGGAAGACCAAAAAGGGTATACCTGCGACGGTAGTAACGGTCAGTTGGATTAACTCTAACTACACGGGATATGACCTTCAGGAGAAGGTCAGAAACTTTGTCATAGATGCATATACCAACTGGGGAACTATCTATGTTTTATTAGGTGGCTCTGGCGATTACAATTCGAGCGGTCAGAACATTGTGCCTACGCGTAAGGGATGGTATACAAATGTGGGAGGTCCTGACGGTGATAAGCTACCTGCAGATTTATATTATTCGGACCTTGATGGTACGTGGGATAGTGATGGTGACCATATCTACGGTGAACTTGGTGACAATGTAGATATGTATGCGGATGTCTATGTGGGCAGAGCATCTGTTTACACGGTTGCGATGGCTCAAAATTTTCTTTATAAAGCTTTCACATATGAAAAAAATCCACCTACAGGCTACATTAAAAAACTTATGCTTCCCACGGGAATACTCTGGAGTAGTTACGAAGAGAGACCTATGCAGGATTCTATTGCAAGAATGACACCTGCCGGATGGTTTGATGCAAAAATGTACGAAAGAACCGGCAACCTGTCAAGACCGGGAATGATAGACTCGATGAATGTAGGTTATGGAATGGGACACTGGGAAGGTCATGGAAACGAAGTGGGCATATATTATAATGGTGGCTCAACCGCATACCTTACTTCGGGAGATGCAGATGGTTTGACCAACGGCGACAAAGAAGGTATCGCCATTTCCATAGCCTGTATGTGTGGTGGTTGGGACCTTGTCTCTTCAGGACAGGACTGTTTTGCAGAACATCTCGTAAACCGTGTTGGTGGTGGGCTTCTTGCGACTATGTTCAATTCCCGTTACGGATGGGGTGCTTATGTGGGAGGATATGTTCCAGGTCCTTCAGAGCGTCTGGACACGACTTTTTATGCAAACATATTCCAGAACAATATATACCACCTTGGAGATGCGCACGGTCTTGCAAAGGATGCCTGGGTTTTCTATGCGGATTCAGGACAGCAGTATGATATGACCCGATGGTGTCTATACGAAAACACTCTTTTTGGTGATCCTGAGATTCCTCTCTGGACGGACATCCCGGTAACAATGGTTGTAACACACAATGCTACGATACCAATGGGCACAACCGCATTTTTCGTAAATGTAAAGGAAAATGACAATGTAACACCAATTCAGAATGCTCTGGTTTGCCTGCAGGGGAAGACTGATACAGGACTCTATGCAACAGGAACAACAAACGCAAGCGGAGATGTTTCTATTAGTGTTACAGCAAGTATTCCTAATGATACTATGTGGGTAACCGTAACTGCACAGAATCACTATCCTTATGAAGGATATGCAATTGTGCTTGATGCTGGGATGCCTGATGTACCAACAATCATCAAAGCGCTTGATTTTGGAAGATTACCGGATACACAACCAACACTCAGTTTCTATTCTAATGACCCTCAGGGTGATAATCTTGAGTATCGAGTTTTATGGGACACAGACCCTTCATTCGTAAGTCCCGACAGTTCGACAACACCGTTATATCCGAGTGGAAATATCGTCGATTTCACATTTTCCTCTTCTCTTACAGACGGAGGAACTTACTGGTGGAAAGTTAAATGCACCGACCCGGGAGGTTCGGGTATATGGACACAGTATAATACAAAGAGATCGTTCACTATTGGAACTGTTCTTCCTGCAAACACTTGCAGCTGGTTCCAGAACACCTCTGCACAATTCAATTTTAATACTTTCAATGGTACGGTAATACAGGGAGACAGTGTACTCCTCGTTGCAGCGGGTCAGACAGTCGTGGATACAATCTTTCAAGAAGATTTCGAATCCGGATTACCGCCAACTTGGACTGTCATAGATGGAAACTCGGATGGATTCCAGTGGATAGTGGGAACGACAGGAGACCTTGGTTCATACGAACCGCCGAATTTTGGCACACAGTATGCATACTATTCAGATGATGATGCAGGCAATGGTGTCATTAACCTCAATGAGGAATTAATATCTCCTGCTATGTATATTCCTCCAGCAGCCGAGGGCCTGCAAATTCAATATGGCTATGGTTTCAGGATGTGGGAAAATGGAGAAACTTATGAAGTCAAAGCGAAGTTTTTCAACGGAAGTTGGGGCGCCTGGAATACGATTGTAACATATACATCAAGCGTAACTGGAACAGCAACCATTGACTTAACCCCCTATTTCCCTGCAGATTCTGTTCAATTCGAATGGATGTATCACGATGAAACCTCGTCTTCTCACTGGGGTTATGCCGCCGCTTGTGACAATGTGCTCCTTACCTATTCCTATTCCCTTTCAAACGATACGGGTACATTAACAGGAACAAGAGTGACTTTCAACGAACTTTCAACTACTTATGCACGTTCAAATTGGGGTAAAACATACTGGCAGAAAGCTGATGGACAGGATTCCATAGGAATACAATTGGAGTATTACAACGGTGCAATATGGCAATTGATACCCGATGGGGACTTGCCCGGTAATGCGATTGGTTTCTTCACTACGCTGGCAAATGATTTTGTAGACATTTCTGCACTCGATACAGTTACATACAGTGACCTCCGACTCATTGGTCTCTTCTACAGAAAAGGCACGGATGCTCCAACAGAACCGGCATTAGTCAACTGGGAAGTCGGCAACCTTACGACATCCGAAACAACTCCACCTCTACCATTCAGCCTATTATCACCACCGGACTCAACGCTCTTCAATATCTCAAGACCAACCTTTATCTGGGAATCAACAATCGATGCAGGTAGTGGACTCAGGGATTACAGAGTCTACATCGAAGGTATATTGAGACATACTGGAACAGATACCACCTGGACTTCTGATTATGATTTGACCGAAGGTTACAATGACTGGTATATTGTTGCATATGACAGTGCAAATAACGGACGGAACTCAAACCAGACCTGGACCGTTGTGATTGATGTAACACCACCAACAACGGTCAATCTCATTACACCTGCAGACAATGTCTATCTCAACAACAGCTCCGTCAACTTCGTATGGCATAAGGCAAGTGATAACGTTAGCGGCGTCGACCATTACGTAATACAGTATGCACTTGACAGTGGATTCACTCAAGGTTTATTCGAAACAACAACGGCAGGAACCACATATGCCGCAGTATTGCCTGATACCACATACTACTGGCATGTAAAGGCAGTCGATGTTGCAACCAACGAAGGTGCATTCTCTACCACCTGGCAGTTCGAGGTCGATACACAATCACCAAATGCACCATCACTGACATCACCTGTAGGCGGTATATGGCTAACCAATACCTCGGTTGACTTCCAGTGGACTGCCGTAACATTCGAACACATTTTTGGCAGTGATAAAGGAGCAGTGCCACTATCGCCTGTTCGTTACATCATCCAGGTCGATACGAATGCGGCATTTACTTCACCACTTGTTATCGATACACTCACGGGAACATCGACCACAAAGGTTCTGAGCGAAGCATTCTATTACTGGCATGTCATGGCTTATGACCTTGCCGGTAACCAGGGTCCTTACGCATCCGCTGAAACATTCGGCGTTGATGCCACACCACCAATAATCGATTCAACAGTTGTGTGGACAGATACAGGCTATCCAGGTCCGTTCGAGATAACGACCAAGGTAACTGATAATCTCTCAGGGCTTGACTCAGTCGCTCTTTACTACAGGCGAGATGAAGACCCCAGCTGGGTAATGTCTGTTATGCATTCATCCGCTGATTGGTTCACGGATACAATACCCACCGTTGCAAATTCGAACGATACGGTGCGGTATTACATTAGAGCGCTTGATGTTGCAACCAATGCTTCAACTGACCCTGCTGGTGCACCCGCAAACTTCTATTCCTTCATTGCAAATATGCTTGGTGTGGAAGAAACATTTGAGATACCCAATAGATTTGATTTCAAAGTTAGCACGCTTGTAAAAGGGAAGGCAACATTCAAACTCAGCATTCCTGATAAAAGCAGCATCACACTGAGAATCTATGATATCACTGGAAGAATAGTTTGTGAACCGACTTCAGGGATCCATTCATCAGGTAGATACGAGTTATCATTCAAACCACTACGCAAAGGCATATACTTCTATAAACTGCAGTCGAGATATAAAAACACAACTGGAAAACTCGTAATTTTCTAATAATTTATTGTAAGGGCAGATACCCCGTTAGAGGGGTATCTGCCCTTTTGCTTCAGGTAACCGCAAGGATTACCCAGTTAACCATCCCTATTTAATTTCAACACAGGGATATTCTCCATCAATTTTTATACCTTTTAATGCTCTAAATATGCAGTTACCACCCTTTTCCTGTGCATATCCACACGCCTTTCCGGCAGAACCCATAACTGTACTAAGAATTTCCTTGAAAAATCCTTTCTCCTGGAGCTTTTCGTAAAACTCTTCGTCAGCCCTAATGTCACTTGGTATCCCTATACCACCGTTAACATCTAACCTAAAATATGTTATCAGGTCTGCATATTTTGAGAAAACTTCTTCATATTTATCTCTTTGCATCGCATTTACGATGTCCTTGAACATTTCGTCTGCTTTTTCCTTTTCCTTCTCCGCTCTCGGTCTTACGATTCTCATCATTTCTCTTTCTTCCGAAGGGGTTAATTTAACATATTCATTTTTTATGTGTTCCATCCTTTTTATGATTTCTTGCTTCACATCCGTTTTTATCAAAGGCTCTAATTGTTTTCTTTGCTTTTCCAGTTCATTTCTTGCAATACACTTAAACAGATAATTGGATATTTCCTTCAAGATTCTTGATGCAAAATGCACTATATCATCAGGATTCTTTGTGATAGATAAAATATAATAGTCTATAAGGTTTGAATCAAAATATGCAGTGTCTTCTCGTTTTACCAACCTTCCTCTAAGTAAGGTAGCAAATTCCAAAAACATATCCTCAACAATTCCCTCACCATACTCCTGTGCTTTGGAAAAGTTGTCTATGGCAATTTTCACCATGTAAAGATAACCAGTTTCTTCTCCCATTTCCTTGTTTTTCTTAAGGTATCTGATTTCCTGCATAACTATTCTTTCCAATTGAGCATCTATTTCTTTCAATTGTAGCAGACCACGTTTTTCCAATAGACTTACTATGTTCTTCATTTTATCTTGTTTCTGCATCCTGATTTCCCTTGTAATTCAAGTCTTTAAGACATGCTTCAATCAGTATGTTTTCCTTTCCTTGCAAAGCATCCATTCTTCGAAAAGCTTTTTGCATTCATCGTTCAAGAAATCATGCTTTATCTCGATTTTGTTCCCGGTCAACGATTTCATCTTCTCATTTGAGATTGCCATCTCGTTAAATCCGAACTTTCTTGAATCCCTTATGGTTGAGCCAAAAACTATCTTTGAAATTCGCGCCCAGTAAATTGCCGAGAAACACATAGGGCAGGGTTCTGTTGTCGAGTAAATTGTGCACCCCGAAAGGTCTATTGTATTTAACTTTTCACAGGCATTTCTTATTGCATTAACCTCCGCATGTGCCGTTATGTCCATCTTCTCCCAAACGGTATTGTTTGCAGTATCAACTACTTCGTCGTCTTTAACAATGCAGGCACCAAAAGGACTCTGACCATTCTTAATTCCTTCGCGTGCTTTCTCAATTGCAATTCGCATAAACTCCTTATCATTCATTTTCTTCTCCATTCGTAAATATTCAGTCACTTGTGTTGTAAAACCATTGAACAAAAAGAAGGGTGTCATTACGAGTTCTTCTTCTTGCCCTGTGTAATACCATTATGCACAAAACATTTTTCTATTACACGGGGCTTGCTCCGCATATGCGAAGCAATTTCATATTAACTAACTATCTACTCCTTACTTTTTCTCTCCCTCGAAGGGAGAGGATTAAAGCTTGCCCTGAACCTTGTGCTGAACAATGTCATGCTGAACTTGTTTCAGTATTCTTTCAGCATTTTTTAAGGATCTCCTCCGTCGTTACCGGAACTGCAAAACCACCTGCAAGATTCCGGAGACTTGATTTGTGAATCTCTTCATTATATGTACCTGTTCCATCAATTACAAAATACACCTCATAACCCCTTTGGAATGCATCACGTGCGGTAGTCTCGCAACATAGATGAGTCATAACACCCGTTATAAGAAGTTGTTTTACACTTTTAGTTCTCAGTATTTCTTCCAGATTCGTTTCGAAAAAAGCACTGTACGCTGGCTTAACTATAACCGTACCTTTACCAGTATCCAGTTCTTCCACTATCAGACTCTGCGGATTATCCGTTAAAAGTACTTCTCCCCACCATTTCCGCATCATATCTCCCGCATTTTCCCTTTCAACTCCGTATCTTGTGAAAATTACGGGAAACCCTTTCTCAGAATAGCCTTCAACAAGTTTTTTAACCTGAAGAAGAACGAATCTTCCAACCGGTATAAATGCATCGGCATCTTCATCAATAAAATATTTTTGCATATCAATAACAAGGAGTGCAGAGTTTTTGGATTCGAACACAAAATCACTATGTCTATCTTTCAGTGGTTGCAACTCTTTTGTCCATTGTTTGACTTTTTCTTTCGAATTTTTCTGTGTTATGTATTTTAGTTTCATTAATATTTTTATAAAAGCAAATCTGCTTAAAGTCAAGAGAAATCTCGAACTCCCACTAATCTAATTTAACAAAATTTACGTTTTGCAAAAAACCCTTCCATGAGCACTTGACATTCTGTGGAAACTATATTATAATAATTGATGTAAAAAGAGTTTGGTTATATTGTTTGCCATCGCCTGCAGATACAGCTTTTAGCACCGAAGTAAGTAGTTGTAGAAGAAGATAAATTTTCTTTCCAATTATTGCTTCAAAACCGACTTTCTTATATATTTTTAGGCAAACCTACGGAAGGAAGTGAAATAAATGTCCTGGAGAAATGAGCTGCGGAACAACATCTCTACTGTAGAGCAACTGAAACAATACACACGTTTAACTGCTCGAGAGTGCAAAAAAATACAAAAAATTACGGAAAAACACCCAATGAGCATTACCAAATATTACGCGTCGCTAATGCAGGATAGAAAATCGTTTAATAATGATCCGATCAAACGAATGATAATACCTCAACTATCGGAACTCAATCTTCAAGGTTCCTATGATACAAGTGGTGAAATGGAAAACACTAAAATGCCAGGATTCCAACATAAATATTCTCAAACTGCTCTTATCCTGACAACCAATAAGTGTGCATCATACTGTAGGTATTGTTTTAGAAAACGCCTTCTTGGTATTCCTACCGAAGAGACTCTGAAACGGTTTGGTGATGCATTGAAATATATTAAAGAACACAAAGAAATAAATAACATTCTGATAAGTGGCGGAGATCCACTTATTCTCTCTACGAGGATCCTGGAGAATTTTCTTGAGAAACTCACTCCCATTGAACACATTCGGTTTATAAGATTTGGAACGAAAATTCCCGTAGTTTTCCCAACAAGAATAATCGAAGATAGAACACTTCTGGATATGTTCAGGCACTATTCCAGAAAAGATAAGAGAATATATATTGTAACCCAGTTTAATCATAGTAAGGAAATAACAAAAGAATCTACGATGTGTATAGACAAATTACTTAAAGCTGGCACTATCGTAAACAATCAGACAGTTCTTTTGAGAGGAGTTAACGATAATCCCGAAACAATATCTGAACTCCAGAATAACCTTGTTAGTATTGGTGTCGGTCCATATTACGTTTTTCAGTGTCGACCGGTTAAAAGGGTAAAATTACTTTATCAGGTTCCACTCCTCAGAGGATATCATATTATAGAGGATGCAAAAAAAGAACTCAATGGTCACAGCAAGAGATTCAAATTTATAATGTCCCATCGCACCGGTAAAATAGAAATCATAGGCATTAAAGACAATTACTTCATATTCAAGTATCATCAGGCGAAAAACCCTAAAAATCTTGGCAAAATATTTATGAAACCCGTGAATAAGACCGCCGGATGGCTGGACGACCTGTAGAACACCATACATAATATCCATTTCCCAAACTCATAAAATATATTGACAAATTCGTAATGCTGTTATATGAATAGACCTATGGATATATTGAAGAAATATCTGAAGACCGAGAACATCATTTCTTCTCTCAAAGGTAACACAAGAGAAGAAATCTACAGCGAGTTACTCGCTCTGCTTGAAAAAGGAAAAGAAATACAGGATAAAAACTTCATCCTCAAATCTGTGATAAAGAGGGATAAACTTATCGATTCATATATGGGCAAAGGTGTTGTTATCGTGAGATTACATATGGATTCAAAGCGGGACATTTCTATCGCTGTTGGAATAAAAAAACAAGGTATTGAAGAAGAGGTTTTTGACAGGGAAAGAATAAACATATTCATCATTATCTTAAATCCCGAGTCAGGAAACGAGGAATATGTCAACCTTGTTTCGTCCATTTCAATTCTTCTTAATCAAGGTTCTATAAGAGAGGATATTTTAGAAGCAAGAGATAGCAGGGCAATAGCAAAAATCCTGCTCGAGTGATGAAGAGAAATCCCTGGTTGCCCGTTGTAGTTGTTACGCTGATTATTCTTACACTTACATCTATTCCAAGGATTCCACAGCCACAAACGAAAATTCATTTCCTTGACAAGATTGCACATTTTATTGTCTATTTTCTCTGGGGTTATTCAATTACATTCGTATGGAAGATAAAGAACAGACGGTCAACACTTGCGGTATTGACTGTCGCTTCCGTCATTCTCCTGTTTCCCTCCTTCGATGAACTTCATCAGTATCTAATCCCCTCACGGAATCCTTCAATCCTCGACTGGCTTGCCGACCTTGCAGGTGCTACCGCAGGTTTTGCGATTTTTTCAGAATTCCGAATTCGGGGACGGAGGATGTAAACTTGTAAACTTCTCCATTCGTACAAGGACGATTAGGGTCGTAGGGTTGGGCTGAACAATAGAAATTGTTTCTTCACAAAGTGGGTTCTTGGTTACCAGATTCTTCCAGGGCTGATATGATATGGGAAAGATTACTCAGAATGACAGAACTCACATCATCCGCGTAACTCTTCGAGTATTTTCGTTTTAGAACTATCCTTTATATCACTTGCTCTCTTTATTACCCTTGCAGGAACACCGGCAACTACAACACCTGCAGGAACATTCTTTATGACAACAGCACCTGCTGCTACAACACTCCCTTTACCAATCCTTACACCTTCAAGAATAACTGCGTTCGCTCCAACGAGAGCTCTATCTCCAACGATTACAGCCCTTTCAGAGGGTGGTTCAAGAACACCTGCAATCACTGAACCAGCACCTATGTGACATCTTTTCCCAATTTTTGCACGTGCTCCAACCACAACATTCATATCAACCATTGTCTTCTCGCCGATAACGGCACCGATATTTATTACTGCTCCCATCATTATAACGCAGCCTTTCCCAATTTTCACACCCTTTCTTACAACCGCACCAGGCTCTATTCTTGCATCAAACCTCGTCAAATTAGCAAGTGGTAATGCACTATTTCTCGCAGTAATCTCCCAGTGAAACGCCTTAATTCTTTTCTTATTCTTCTTAAACCACCTGTCTATAGAGACAAATTCTCCTATTAAAATCCAAAACTTACCTTCTCCATAGTATTGAAATCCATAATGGGAGAAATCTTTGCTTCTTAATTCTCCTCTTAAAAAAAGTTTTGCCGGTGTTTTTTTCTTACTCGTTCCTATAAGATGTGCAATTTCTTTGTATTTCAACGTTTTCTCCTTTTTCAGTAATAACGCACCTACATCTTACATCTACTAAGCCTAAAATCTACAGCTATAAAAGTAGGTCTTTCATCGAATAAAAGCCCGGCTTTTTCCTGAAAATCCACTTAGCAGCTATCAGCGCTCCATATGCAAAAATATTTCTTGAACTGGCTCTATGGGTAATCTCGATAGACTCATCATTTCCCAGAAAGTAGGTTGTGTGTGTTCCTACAACGGTTCCTCCTCTGAGTGAATGTAAACCAATATCGCCCTTCTTTCGCTTTAGTTCCCTTCCTTTTCTTCCGTAGAGAAATTTCCTTTTGCCCACTTTTTCACCTATTAACTGCGCGATTGCTTTTGCAGTGCCGCTTGGACTATCCTTTTTCCGGCTATGGTGTGCTTCTACTATTTCAACATCAAAGTTCTTATAAACTATATCCGGGAGATTCTTGAGAACTTCCATAACAATATTAATACCCATTGACATATTAGATGCTCTAAAAATGGGTATTTTTTTCGATAACCTCATTATCTCTTTGTTTTGGCGGTCACTAAACGCTGTAGTCCCAATGACTATAGGTTTTGAATTTTTTACAGCGAAATTCAACACCTTCATTGTTGCCTCGGGCGAGGAAAAATCAATAATAACATCGAATTTATTTTGCAGTTTTTCTACATCGTATACAACAGGAACAAAAATATCTCCTCTTGTCTTATCATAACCAGCGACGATCTTGATATCCTTAAGCGCTTGTGCAACCGATATTATTTCTTTACCCATTCTTCCATGAATTCCTGAAACTATTATCCTGACCATCTTAAAGCGCTCCTATTGTCTTGAGCTCGGACCTTATAATCTCGAGTGAATTTTCACTTGGTTCAACAAGTGGCAGTCTTAAGGAACCTACATCAAAACCCATAAGTCTGAGAGCAGTCTTAACAGGTATTGGGTTTGTCTCAATAAACATTGCATCTGTCAAAGACAGGAGCTTGTAATGTATTTCCTTTGCTTCGGTGAAGTTACCTTTAAGAAAACTATTAACCATTTGTTTTACCATTTTAGGAACAATATTAGCAGTTACTGAGATAACTCCTTTGCCTCCGCAGGACATAATGGGCAAAGTCAATGCGTCATCGCCGGAAAGAAGAACAAAATCATCGTCCGTCTTTCTCTCTATTTCAAAACACTGCTTGAGAGAACCGCTTGCTTCCTTGATTCCAACGACGTTGGAAATCTTAGAAAGTTTTGCAACCACATCCGGAGAAATGGAAACCCCTGTTCTACCAGGTACATTATAAATAACGATAGGTAACTTCGTGTTTTCTGCAACTTTTTCAAAATGCTCATAAAGCCCTTTTTGTGTCGGTTTGTTATAATAGGGTGTTATAACAAGTGCTGCATCTACTCCAATTTCTTCGGACTTTTTTGTTAATTCTATTGTTTCTTTTGTATTGTAATTTCCTGTCCCGGCAATTATCGGAATGTCGGTATTTTCTTTCCCGAAGGAGAACAGTTCAAGCTTTTCTTTATAACTCAACGTTGGTGATTCCCCCGTAGTCCCGGCAAGCAAGATAGCATCTGTTCCGCCTTTCTTATGGTGTTCAAATAATCTCTCCAGTGTTTTATAGTTGATACATGCATCATTAAATGGCGTGACGAGTGCAACAATTGAACCTGTAAACATATCTACCTCCTGGTACGAATATTTTGCCTGTTTACACAGATAGAATTATAATTTGGAAACTGCCAACTATTAGCTCTTCTCTTGCTCATTGGGAAATCCCTCCTACACTTTCCTCTTTCCTCCTCTCCTTAACGCTTGCATTGCTTTTATTCTATCCTTCCACCTAATGAAAAGAAGTATTTCTCTTCCTATGGAAATGACCTCAACTACATTTAAATGCTTCTTCGCAAGAGGTGAAAGCAGATAGTTTATCATACCGGGGAGATTAACCGGTGACTCTCTTTTCATAATCAATAGGGCTACATTTTTCGTTTCAATAATGCTTAACCCAAATTTTTTTGAAACATTAGCAAGTTTTTTAATAACTTTCTGAGATTTCTCATCGGGAACATAAAAACCTAAATATTCAATGCCCAGAGTGGTCCCGAATACATTGCTTGTTTCTAATACCATACAGGTTAGTTTTTTTATAAGTTTTCTATTACCTGTTATGTCTTTTTTGCATATGCTTATTAATGAAAGTTCCTGGTCCAGTAGAAAAAGCTTCCTCCCAACCTTACCATCTATAACAGTGCCTTCATATTCAAGATTGCCAAATGAATGATGCACAATTTTTGCCTTCTGTCCCTTTTTCTTATACGAAAGAGCATCCGAATGAATAACGTTCGCTCCAAACGATGACATAGTCGAAAGACTATCGGCACTAATTAATCTCAAATGCTTTGCCTTTGGAAAAATGGATGGATCGACGGCATATATTCCATCCACATCTTTTACCATTACTACTTCGACCGCCTTTAAATACTTTCCAAGAACAAAGGCAGTTGTGTCACTTCCTCCTCTTCCCAGTGTACCCCATTCTCCGCTTTTCTTAACTGCTATGAATCCTGGAACAACTATACAATCGAAATCTCGAAAAAATCCTGGGAAATTCCTTTCTATCCTACTTTTCGTTTGACTTCGGTTAAGCGAACCGTCAGTTTTTAAAATAAGTGGCCATTTTTTTGCACCCGGTTCCAGTATCATCGATCTTACCTCCGCAATCTTTAGCATATAGTTCAGAATTCTGGCAGAAATCATCTCACCCATTCCAAGGATTTCCATGGATTTATCAACTGTCGTTTCAGGGTCAAGGTTCTGAATTAGCGAAAAAAGTTGATCCGTCGTGCTGCCCATTGCAGAAACGACACACACTATCTTCGTTCCGGATTTTACTTCGGAAACACAAGCAGAAACTGCTAACATTATTTTTGATTTATCGCGGAGACTTGCTCCCCCGAATTTATATACTTTGACTTGCATCAAATATTGAACCCTTTTATTCTTTCAAGAAGCGTTTTATAACTTATACCAAGTATTATTGCTGCTTGAGATTTGTTTCCGCTTGTCTTTAGTAGAACCGAACGAATTAGCTTTTTCTCCGCAATCTCTTGACCAACTTTGCTCGCTTCTTTCAGACTCATATCCTCTGTTATCTCTATCTCTTTCTCGATACCTTTCATAGATTCCTTTATGCCAATATCAACGGGATTTATGATGTTTCCTTCCGTTAATATGACGGCTCTCTCGATAATGTTTTCAAGTTCCCTGATATTTCCAGGCCACAGATAATTTTCTAACAATCGTTTTGTCTTCGGTGCAAGTTCCATCTTCCTCTTTCTTAATTCAGCGGCAAACTTGCTTACGAAGTGTTCTACAAGAAGGAGAATATCTTCTTTCCTCCTTCTCAAAGGTGGAAGCTCGATAGGGAAAACACTTAATCTGTAATAAAGATCTTCACGAAAATTTCCTCTTCTTATTTCCGATTTCAAGTCTTTATTTGATGCTGCTATCAATCTCACGTCTACTTCGATCGTTTCGTCACCGCCTAATCTTGTAAATGTTTTCTCCTGGATGAATCTCAGGAATTTCGACTGCAAATGAAGTGGTATGCTCCCTACCTCGTCAAAGAAAAGTGTTCCCGAACTCGCTAGTTCAACCTTTCCGATTTTTCGTTTAACTGCCCCTGTGAACGCCCCTTTTTCTGACCCAAAGAGCTCATTCTCCAGAAGTTCCGAAGGAATTGCGGCACAGTTGATCGCAGCAAAAGAACCTTTCTTTCTTGCACTCATACCATGAATTGCCCGTGCGAAGAGTTCCTTTCCGGTTCCACTTTCGCCTGTGATAAGCACTGCTGTATCGCTTTTTGCAACTTTCTGTGCAAGTTTTGCTACCTCCTTAATCTCTTTACTCTTTCCTATAATGTTCGAGAACCCGTAATTCTTGCTTAATTCTTCCTTGAGGATTATGTTCTCTCTCAAAAGTCTTTGCTCTTTCCATGCCCTGTTAACCAGATGTACCAATCTGTCAGGCTCAATGGGCTTTTCTACGAAATCATAAACACCAAGTTTCATTGCCTTCACGGCATTATCAATTGTTCCATAAGCAGTTATGATAATAATGGGAATCGTGCTGTCGATTCTCTTGATCTCTTTTGCAATTGCAATACCATCTTTTCCAGGGAGTCTTAAGTCGAGAAGCACAACATCTATGTTTTTCTCATTAAACGTCTCGATTGCTCCCTTTTCTTCTCCTGCCTCGAAAACCTGGAAACCGACAAGTTTCAGTGTTTCCCTTATATACTCCCTGAAACTTTCCTTGTCTTCGACAACGAGTATATTAATCATTATCTTTACAGTATATATTTACTATTTTCTCGATTATGTTACTCGAGCTTTTTCCCAAAACGTATGGTATTGTAATTACCTTTCCGCCTCTTTTTTTGACAATGTCAGACCCTACGATTTCATTCTGAGCATAATCGTCACCCTTTACAAGAATGTCTGGAATAATTCGCCCTATCAAGTTCAGCGGAGTCTCCTCGTCAAAAGCAATGAGATAATCCACAAATACGAAATTCGAAAGGATAAAAAGCCGATCCTCAAGCGACACTATGGGTCTTTCCTTCCCCTTTATTTTGCAAGTCGAAGAATCAGAATTGACAGCAACAAAAAGAACATCGCCAAGCGATTTCGCTTCCTTCAGATATACAATGTGTCCCCTGTGGATAATATCGAAACAACCATTGGTAAAAACAACAGTCTTATTATGTAATTCGAGATTTTTCCTTATTTCTACTGCCTGTTCGATCTTAACAATTTTATCCATACATCAATATCAAATAGCACAAAAAATTGGGAGTGTCAAGAGGTTTTCTAAACGAAGAAAATGTCCCTATGGTATAGAAGGTTCAACAAAAATAGTCTTTTCTCTAATCAATAATACCTTCCCAGGTCCAAGTTTTTTTGATTTTCTCACATATTTTCTTTCCGTGTAACTAACAGGAACAATTTTTGAGTGCTTTGCCTTGCTGAAATGTGCAGCAATTCCCGCTGTTTCTTCAATATCTGTTTTTGTAAGTTTTCCATCGTTCACGAGTATGGTATGACTGCCTGGAGATTCTCTTACATGGAAAAATATATCTTTCCCTTTTGCAACCTTAAAAGTCAATCTTTCGTTTTCTATTTTGTTTCGTCCAACAAGAACTGTCTTTCCTGTCTTTGTGTGGAAAGTCCTGAACTCCTTTTTTATCCCGACCTTTCTCCGCTTTCCATGCTCTCCAAAAGAGTATCTTTCTTCGAATTCAATTAATTTGCTAACATCGAAATTCGCTATTTCTTGCATCAATTCTTCGGATTCCCTGATTTCTTTCTTAATTACCTGCTCCCTTTTTTTAATAACCTTCTGACTTCTCTGTGCTTTTCTGTATCTTTTGAAATACTCATCTGCATTTTTGACTGCGGATTTTTTTGGATCCATCTTAATCTCAATAATTCCTGTTTCCTTATATGGATCCTTCAATTTCAACAAGCTTTCACCCCTCTTGATTTTCCCAAGATTAACGAGTATTAATTCGCCCCTTATTTTAAATTCTCCACTCGCTCTGACATTTTCAAACTCTTCCGACAGCTTTTTTAGAATGTTTTTTTTCGCTTTTATCTCGTTGCATATTTTTCTGCTTAATTGTTCCCTCTTCTCTTCCGCTATCAAATGTTTATAGTATTGGCTAACTGCATCACTGAAGCTTTTTTCCCTTCTGGAAGAATCGAAACTTTTAACGGGCGAAATAAAAATGGGATTGTCGTTTTTGAAGACGATGTAAGCTTCCGCTTTGTTTACTACCTTTGATAGGAATTCCGCGATTTCACTTTTACCTCCCATCTCTTCCATTTGTTTTATCCATGGTGGCAATTTCCTGAAACGTTGTTCCAGCACTGCGACTGGTGATCCCGCTTCCGATATAGTTTTTAGGGCTTTCTTTGCTGTAATATCTTGTTTGTGAGTCAGGCAATAGGTCTCTCCAATTCTTTTTTTTGCTCTTGACTTAAGCTGGAACACTATACGTTTTACGCTGTCAAGCAAGTAAATATTCGACGATGGACCTGTGATTTCGAAAACAAGATAGTATTGAATGTTATACTTGTGCTTTGAAAAACCAATATAAAATATTCTATCAAGACCAATCTGCTGTATCTCAATGACCTTATGGTACTTTAGAAAATCCTCAAATGGGTGTTTAACCAAAGCCTTTTTCTTTTTGTCAGACAAAAAACATATTCTGCAAAATATGGGGTGAGAAGAAGCAAAGAGAATATTGGAATAAAAATCGATATAGATATCTCCTGCTTTATCTTTGCCTATTCGTTTTACCTTATGCCCAACCAGAGATTTGATTTCCTCAAGCATACAGTAAAGAAGAATACTATCGAAATAAGGTCTTATCTTCTTCTCCTCTTCCTTCTAATTGTCCATAGTATTATTAACCATAGAACAATAATTAAAATTATTAGTGGAATAAGAATGATAATAAACCATATAATTCCGAAGAAAAATTGTAAAGCTAATTTAAATGACCTTATGAAACCTTTCTTAATACCCGTTCCTTCTATTACTGAAATTTTCTGATTGTATATATTGACTGTGATTCGTGCATAATCCGTTCTGCTATTCAAATATTTTATTCTTCCTTCAAGAGTTTCAATCTTCTCTCCAATCCTTTCAATTTCTCTTTCAACTTTCAGTATGTCTTCTACCCTATATGCCTTCTTTAGCAAATCGAATAGTCTATCTTGAACCTTTCTGGCATTGCTAAGTCTCGCTTCAACATCATAAAATTCTTCGGTTACATCTTCTTCGCTGATGTTCTCCGATTCAATCTTCCCCACGGTTTTCAATTCATCAAGCAACGGGAGAAATTTCTCAGGTTCAACCTTGATTTCAAACTTAGCTCCCTCGCTGGTTTCATAGCTTGACATATTGGAATTCACAACTATGCCTTCATACTTCTTGACAAGCAAAAGCGTTTTCTCATAAGCTTCCTTCACCTTCCCAGATTTAATGGAAACATACCCCGTTCTTATAACCTTTTCTTCGAATTGTCCTTCAAATTCACGTTCTCCCGCGGTAGCTGCAAACGCCCCGCTCATTTCATTTCTTTTATCCAATGCCCCTCGATCAATATCCTTACTTTCGCTTTCTTCCAACTTCTCTGACGGATAGTCGTCCCTGCATGCACAAATAAGAAGAGGAATCAATAAAAGAACCAAAAACACCTTTTTCAACGTTCCCTCCATGTTTAAAAGTTAATAATCTTGTTATACTAAAACCCCACAACATTGCTCAAATACTGTGGGGTTCATTTTACTATACAATCTAATTTCTGTCCTATTCCATAATTTTACAGACAGCCACCTCCACCACAACCTCCGCCTCCACAACCCCCACCACCCATCTGTTTTCTGTAAGTAAAACCGAAGGAAATTCCTATGGAATGGTGTGGACCACCAAATTCTTTGCCCACATTAGCCATATTCAGTGAATACTGCACATCGAGGAGAATCCTGAAATCGTATGTTCTGAAGCCTACGAGTCCAGCATTCAAATTCAATGCCATTCCAAATCCTGTCTCAGCATAATCGGCGAAATATCCTGTCTCTCTGTAGACACCTAAATACTTCATTCCAATACCTCCTCCAGCATAAGGGCAAAAGTCCTCCTTTGAGAAAAGGTACAGGATAGATAACTGAGCTAAGGTTGCTTCGACTGCATGAACCGAAGTATCGCTCCCGGTAGTATCATATTCACCGAGTGAACCTGTAAATGGGGTAAAACACTCACCCATACTGGCTTCAACAATGAACTTGGGTGTTTCATACCAGTAGAGAACGCTGCCTCCCATCAAGGCACTTGCTCCACCGTATGTATTCCAAAGTGGCATACCCATACCAAACTTTCCGCCTACGGTATAGAAACTCTTTTTTCTTCTTGGCTCTTTCGTCTCTTCCTCCGTTATCTTGCCTATCTCGCCAGTTTTTTCCACCTTTTTTCCTGTTGCGATTGACTTTGCAAGCCTTTTTGATGCGATATCAAGGTCCTCGGCATTTGTTGCTGTAACCCTGTCAGAAAAAACGATATTATGGGAGATTACTTTAACAACATTTGCCGAAATGACATACTTCTCACCCAATTTTGAGATTGTTCCATAAACAACTTTCTCAGCTCCTAACTTGAAACCTATCTCCGCAGCACTTTCCTTATTCTCACATTTAACAACCTTACCAAGCATCTTCTCCATCTGTTCCTTCTCGATGACCTCGATATTCTTGTAAGAAGATATATCGCCTCTGAGCAAAGTTATTGCTGCTTCTACAAGCGATGCATCAACTCCAATACCTTTGAAATCAACCACTGCAATCTTCTCCGCAAGAAGAGAAAAAGGTATAAGTATAATAAAGAACAAAAAGCCCACTACTCTATGATTAGACATAAAACCTCCTTTTTACCTTTTTATGTTTTTTATCATATTTCAGTTTGCTTGTCAATATTTTTTTCGCTTTTCACATCAAAAGTATATCTATCTGACAACTGCAATCTTTCTCGTAGAGCTTGTATAACCTGTTCTCAAAAGAACAAGGTAAATCCCCGCATCAACGAACTCCCCGTTGCTGTCCTTTCCATCCCAGGTTGCTGCTCCTTCTGCAGGTGTTTCGTAGCGTCCCGGAACAAGAAGCGAACCAAGGTCGATTTCTCTAATCTTCTTTCCAGAAACAGTATAGATAAAAATCCTTCCGCCAAGCCCTTGATTCATAATGTTGTAAGGGATAACAACCTGACTCTGATTTTGCAGATTAAATGGATTTGGATACGGAGGTGATAGTTCATCCTCTTCAAATGCTGGAGGAATGAGTGGCTCGTTATTCATTGCATCCCATATATCTGCTATACCCCATCCAAGAAGCGTATCCGGTGAACTTGACTGGCTTGCAGTCTGGAGAAGCACATCCCTTACCTTCATAGCAGACCAATCCGGATGTGCTTGCAGGATTAGTGCGCATCCACCTGCAATAAGGGCGGTGGAAACCGAAGTTCCGAAACCCGTGTAGTAAGGCTGTTCTTCGGCAGTATCCGGTGCTTCAGGGTCATAATCGGGATTTATGTGATAACCACCCCAGGAGGCGCAGACCTCGGGCTTTATTCTTCCGTCGGCGGTCGGGCCTATCGCTGCACCATAACCGACACTGTCAATCCATACCCATGCCCATTCCCATTTTCCTGAAGTGTAATTGGAATCAACCGCTCCAACGGAAATAATACTGTCTGCATCCGCCGGTGCAACAATGCAGGTACCGGGTCTCGCTGTTTGAGTACCAAATCCAGAACTAATATTTCCCATTGCAGTTACAACAACAATACCTTTACTTGCTGCCAGATCCGCAGCACGCGTAATAACCGTCGAATCACCATTCATATCTTCATAAGAATATCCAATTGTATCATCGAAGAATTTATATCCAAGGGAACTCGATATAATATCCACCCCACCTTTGTCAGAACCACAGGAATCTGCCCACTCAGCACCAGCAACCCAATTATCCTCTTCCTGTTTTATTTCGGCTCCTCTTTGCTCCGTTTTAGCAAGAGCAAACTCCGCATTGAATGCAGGACCTATAAGTTCATTATCCTTAAAACCAGCAATTATGGACAACATCGATGTTCCATGTTTACACTGGTCAGCGTCTTCCCCTAATTGACGACCAACATAAGAAGTATCGTTTATGAAATCCCAGGTGTCGATGATGTTCCTGCTAACATGCGAAAAAGCCTCGAACTTCGTTGTATCCATTATGAATCCGTCATCGAGCATCCCTATCCTGACACCTTCGCCAAAGTAACCGTGATTGTGGGCTTCATCGATTCCAATAAGAGAATTCTGGCTTTTTGAACTTCCGTAATGGAATTCAAAACCTTCCTCTTTTTGCATCTTCTTCACACCTTTTTGCTTATCTACCTCGGGTTCAAGGTAGAACGTTTCGACCATTTTCATTTTCCGAACAAATGGCATATATTCTATTTCTTCTAGTTCTTGCTTTGTTGCGGTAAAACTGGCGGCATTCAGCCAGTTCGATATTTTTCTCTTTTTGGCACCTGTTTCCACTATCCTTTGCACATAATCCTTAACAACCCCTAAATCACTGAAATCGGCAATATTTTTACCTATCATTTTCTCTCTTCTTTTTCTTCTCCGAGCGCTGAGATGATTTCTAAATTTAGCAATGTTCTCCTCATATTTATTCTCTGTAAAGAAGCCTTTATCCGTAAAAAAGACCCAAATATTTACCTCGTCGTTTTCACTCATACGACCCATATGAAGACCGAGATTTTTCTCTATCTTTTCCAACCCAGCAGGTTTATATAACTCATATGCAAAAAGATAGGGAACTAGAATAATCGTACTCAGCAAAATAATAATCTTCTTCATTTCACCTCCAATTTTGAAAGATTTTACCACACAATCTTACAAAGTGCAAGTGAAATTTCTCTTTTTTCCTTGCAAAACTTTAAGACATCTGCTAATATGCTAAAAATTCAAAAGGAGGTATATATCTTACAAGGAGAAAACCGATGAGAAAAGTACTCTTTGTTCTTGGTGTTCTGCTTTCTTTTCAAAACCTAACCTCTTTACCTTTATGGGAAACAGAAGATTTTATCAAAGCAGAACTCGGAGCCAAAAAAGAATCTATCTTCCCTGACCAGATACCTCAACCAGGTCCTGAATGGAAAAGGTGGAGTTACATTCATCAATTTTTTGAGACCTGTGCATTCATAAAAGGTTTACAGGTTTCCGACTCTGCATCACCGGATTTTGGCGGAATGATAGAAGGTGAAAACGCAATGAACATTATCGAAACGGATAATACCCAAGAAGCAATATGGGTCTGGTCAAGATACAGGGAACTTACAGGAGATACAACTTACGACAAAAATATAAGAAGAGCCTGGATTTACGTGCTTGCTCATCCTGCATACAATGAAGAGGGAACAGAGAGCGATTATTACAGAGTCTGGAACTGTGGACTGGCCCTTTTTGCCGAGGGGAAATATAGAGAGGTAACGGGTGACTCAAGTTTTATAAATTATGCGGATAGTTGCATAGGTTATATGTTTAATCATCCTTTACCTTTCACCGGTGTAGGGGGATACTATGAAAGGCTTCACCCGAAGACGACATCACTTGCCGCCGGTATGCTCTACCAGTACGGAAAGAAGAACAATATTCCCGAGCGTATTGACACTGGTCTTGTTTATGGCGAAGGGGTTATTTCCTGGCTCGAAGTAAATCCGGTGCAAAATCTAAATGACGAAATATGGGCTATGTCCGGGGGAACGGCAGTCTGGGGAATAGAAAGGTCTCTCTTCGAAGAAGATTCAATGAGGGGACGAGAATGGCTCTATACTTACATTCCTTTAATGAAATACATTGCCATTTCGGGGCAGTGGAACAACTCCTGGAATGTATGGTATGCAAATGCCTATAATTTCGCTGGACGCATAATGAAGAAACACCATTACAATGCTTTTCATCACTCTCTTACGGACAGCCTCCTTGTTCAGGATAGGGATAACGATGGGGGTGTTCCTCCCACAAAGGGTGATTCACAGAATGGTGACCACAGCTGGGTTTCTTCGTATATGGTTTTTATGGGTTTCCAGGGTTTAATGGACTCCATTGGAAACTACGATGCGGGAGTAATGCAGATTATTTCACCAACAAAAAAACAGGTTTTCTTACCTTTTGACACAATCGATGTAAAACTGCTGTGCGCCAACTATGGATTCAATGGGCTAACTGGTGTACCAGTTCTCATATCTTCCCCATTCAATTTTAATTATTCTATTTCACTTGGAATGGGGGTGGTCGACACATTCACATTCCATACACAATGGATTCCTCCTGATACAGGTGTATTTTCTTTTTACGCTTTTACTCAGCTCTCACAAGACAAAAGAACAGCAAACGATACTTCAAAAGCAACGTTCAGAATAAATCCTGCTCGCGCCGTCAATGGCATTGTCAAAGACAAAACAAGTGGTAATCCTATTAACGCAAATCTCTTTTTCACGATCAAAGGTGATTCCGGAGAAAATTTCTATGCGAGTGCCGTGACAGACAGTCTCACCGGGACATACAGCGTAATGCTTTTTGATACCGTTTTTAGCATTAAGGTCCAACCTGACATTCCATATCCTGTCACAAGAAGAAATAGTGCTTTGGTCACTCCGGATACAACCATTGGTTTCGATTTTCTTATAGAACCCGCAATACTCCTTTTGGTTAATAGAGATGAAAATGCAAATTACAGTATCTTCTATTCCGAAAACCTCGATTCTCTTGGTGTAAGCAACGTTCTCTGGGAAGTTTCCAAACAAGGACTACCACCATTCAACGCACTTAATAACTTTGAAACCAGGACAATTATATGGTTCAGCGGAGATACTGATTCAAACACCATCTCGGCTGAGGAGCAGGATAGTTTGACAAGTTTTCTTGATGGAGGGGGTAATCTTTTTCTGACAGGTCAGAATATCGCAGAAGAACTCACGGGTTCCAATCTTTTGACCAACTATGTTCATTCGACTTTCGTGTCAAATACAAATGCAAGCATACTTCTGGGTGTTGACGGAGACCCAGTCGGACAGGGACTAAATCTTTACATAGTAGGTGGCATTCCAAACAATCAGTATTCCCAGGAGATTGTCACACCGCTTTCTGGTGCAGATTCGTCATTCAATTATCTCGCCGGTGGAGCAGCTGCTGTTAGATACGATGCTACATCATACAAGACAGTACTCTTCGGGTTCGGGTTCGAAGCAATTAACAAAACAGGAACTTTTGCATCACGTAAAACTATTTTACAGCGAGTTCTCAACTGGTTTGGCATAGAAACAGGAATTGAAAAAGAGGAGAGGAAAATCTCACCTGAACTCTCCCTAAGTATATATCCGAATCCCTGCTCTGAAAAAGTAGAAATAAGAATACGAATTTCAGAAAACACGAAAATAGAAAACGGAAACTATGAAATTTCCAAACCCTCAATCTCCCTTTTCATTTGTGATGTAAGTGGTCGAGTAGTTAAGAATTTCCCGATTTCTAATTTCAAATTTCCGGTTTCTGTAGTATCCTGGGATGGTAGTGATAATAATGGCAAGAGATTGGCAAGCGGGATATTTTTTCTTACTTATAAAGACAAAAAACAAAAGATAACAAAAAAACTCATTATGCTAAGTAATAAGAGATAGAGGGAACTGCTCGGTTGGTTGGATTGTTTCAAACCTTGAAACAAATATAATTTCTGTGTCTCCGCGGTTGAATAGCAAATTGTAAAAAAGAATCTGTGATTAATGCTTTCTGGGGAGGAGGGGATTAGTTCTCGGAGTAGACACTAACCCTTTTTTTACTCTTGCCTAATCGTTCGAATTTCACTATACCTGTAATAAGTGCAAAGAGCGTATCGTCTTTCCCTCTACCAACATTTCTCCCGGGATGTATTTTCGTCCCTCTCTGTCTTACAATAATACTGCCAGCGTTTACGACCTGCCCTGAGAATCTTTTGACACCCAGAAACTTGGGTTTACTGTCCCTTCCATTTCTCGAGGAACCCACACCTTTCTTGTGCGCCATTATTTACCTCTCATCTTCTGGTTTATTTGGTTTGTTTGGTTTGTTTGGTTTGTTTGGTAATTTCGTATTTTAAGGTCTTCGGTCTTATGTCTCATATCTTATGTTTTTTTAGTTTCTTTAGTTTGTTCAGTTTTTTTATGGCTTTTCAACATTATCTTCCTTATTAGTATCTCACTAAAATGCTGACGATGTCCTTTCTTTCTTTTGTAATCCTTTCTTCTCTTAAACTTGAAAATGATAACCTTTGGATGTCTTCCCTGTGAAAGAATTTCACCTTCAACAGCATATCCCTTCAAATATGGTTTGCCAAATTCAGATTTTTTGCCATCTACTATGGCAAGAATCTTATCGAATTTTATCTTATCACCTACTTTAGCATCAATTTTTGGGATTTTAATCTTCTCTGTTTCCTGAACTGTATATTGAAACCCACCTGTTTCTATTACTGCTTTCATGTGCACTCCTTATTGCAATAAATCACAACTCAAAAACAAACATTATTTTTTTGACTTTTGCTGAATTGTTTCATTCTCCCTCTGTAGACGGAGCGGGAATATCCGACCCTTGTTCAGGAGCTTCCGGTGCTGGCTGTATTGGAATAAGGTCTTTCTTCAACTCATCCTCGATCCCCCCACCTCTTGCTCTGTACTTCGGCGACACGGCAAGGACTATTGATGAAACCATAAAAAGAATAGCTAATACCGCAGTTAGTTTCGAAAGAAAGGGCGTGGCACCCTTCGCACCAAAAACGCTCTGTCCGGCTCCAAAAACTGGTGATAATCCTGCACCTTTTGCCTGCTGCATAAGTACAACAACAATCAGAAGAATTGAAATTAGTATATGTACCGGTAAAAATATTGCGAACATTTCTCCTCCTAAGATTCACCTGCTGCGATCTTGATTATATCGGCAAAACCTTTCGCATCAAGGCTTGCACCTCCGACAAGTGAACCATCAATGTCGGATTGCTGCAGTAGTATTTCGGCATTTGAAGGCTTAACGCTCCCTCCATATAATATTCGGATGTTGTCCCCGTTCATTTCAAAATCCGCTTCTAAAACACCTCTAATAAGCTTATGTATGCTATTTGCATCCGCAGGTTGAGCCGTTTTTCCCGTTCCTATCGCCCATATAGGTTCGTATGCAAAGATAATCTTTTCTTTGTTTACCTGATTTTCCATGGCTCCAATAATTTCTCCCCTGACCACTTCTTCTGTGTGTCCTGCTTCTCTTTGTTCCAATGTTTCTCCGACACATAAAATCGGGATTAATCCTACCTCAACTGCCCTCTTTATTTTTTTGTTTATATCATTATCACTTTCACCGAAGTACTTTCGTCTTTCAGAATGTCCTATTATTACATATTTACACCCACAGGATACAAGGAAATTCCCTGATATTTCACCTGTAAAAGCACCTTTCTCCTCGTAAAACATATTCTGTGCGCCAAGTTCTATTATGGTGCTTTTAATAATCTTATTAACAGGGAAAAGAGCCGTAAAAGGAGGACAAATTACTATATCAACATTTTTGATATCGTTAACATTCTTAACAAGTTCTGCCGTAAGGTCAATTGCTTCATCATTTTCCTTGTTCATCTTCCAGTTTCCTGCAATCATGAATTTTCTCATAATAATTCCTCATCGGTAAGGGCAACTATACCTGGAAGTTCCTTTTCAGCCATAAACTCGAGAGAAGCACCGCCTCCCGTCGAAATGTGAGTAAAAGATTTCTCAAGTCCAGCCATTTTTACTGCGGCAACACTATCGCCACCACCCACAACAGTAATTGCTCCTTTGTTGGTTACCTGCGAAATTACATTGGCAATATCCATAGTCCCCTTTCTGAACTTCTCCATTTCAAAAACACCTAATGGGCCATTCCAGAAAATGGTTTTTGCACTCAAGATTGCCTGGGAAAAAATCTTTATGGTCAAAGAACCTATGTCAAGCCCCATCCATCCTTCTTCAATCTCATTCTTCTCAACTGTCTTAGTTTTAGCGTCATTAGAAAATTCAGTACCTACAACAAAATCGTTTGGCAAAACAAAATTGGTTTTTTTCTCGATGGCATACTTCAATATCGCATTAGCCTCGGGTAGTTTCTCGATATCGATAAGAGAACTTCCCACTTTTGCACCCTGTGCTAGTAGAAATGTGAATGCCATTGCTCCACCTATAAGAATGGTATCTACCTTTGGAACCAGATTCATTATCACATCTATCTTTCCCTTGATCTTTGCCCCACCAAGAACAGCTATAAAAGGTTTCTCTGGATTCTTGGAAGCATAACTAAGCCATTTTATCTCTTTCTCCATTAAAAAACCCATTGCTCGCTCTTTATAAAATTTGGTTATACCAGAAACGGAAGAATGCGCTCTATGAGCGGTTCCAAAAGCATCATTTACATATTTGTCTCCTAAAAGAGATAATTGTTTACTGAATTCAGGCTCGTTTTTCTTCTCTCCTGGATTGAACCTGAGATTTTCAAGCAGGAGAATTTGCCCATCTTTCAGGTTTTTGCTTATCTTGATAACATCGTCGCCAACTATATTTTTCGCAAAAAACACTTCCGTCGAAAGAAGATCGCCTAACCTCTTCTGAACTGGTTTCAATGAGAGTTTCGGCACAACAGTACCTTTAGGTCTTCCTAAATGTGATGCAATAATAGGTCTTCCTCCATTTTTCAGTATATATTTTATCGTCGGAAGAGCGGATACAATCCTGTAGTCATCTGCAATATTACATTCATCATCAAGAGGCACATTAAGATCTAATCTCGTGAAAATCCTTTTATTCTTCAGTTTAGTGTCGGTAATCTTCAATTTGTTGAGGTTCATTACAATTTTTCTCCCACATATTTCACAAGGTCAACTATCCTGCTGGCATATCCCCATTCATTGTCATACCACCCGAGAAGCTTAACGAATTTCTCCCCCAGTATTTTCGTTTCGAGTGAATCAAAAATCAATGAGTAAGGATTTCCAATAATATCAACTGATACGAGCGGGTCTTCGCAATACTGAACAAATCCCTTAAAAGCTCCGGAAGAAGCGTCCTTAAATACTTTGTTGATTTCCTCTACGCTCGCCTTTCTTTCCAGGTTGCACACAAAATCCACGAGTGAAGCGTCAATCACAGGAACTCTTAAGGCAATAGCGTCAAGTTTTCCTGCGAGTTCAGGCATAACAATAGCAATTGCTTTGGCAGCACCTGTAGTTGTTGGGATAATGGAGTGTGCTGCCGCTCTACCTCTCCTCATTGCCTTATGTGGAGTATCTATTAAACGCTGGTCGTTGGTGTATGCGTGAACAGTGGTCATAAAACCATTTTTTATGCCAAAGTTATCGTTGAGCAGTTTTACCATTGGTGCAAAACAATTAGTGGTGCACGAAGCATTGGAAATCACATTATGATTTTCGGGGTCATATTCTTTCTCATTTATTCCAAGAACACATGTGAAATCAGGTGGTTCACCCTTGCCTGGAGCTGTAAGAATAACCTTTTTTGCGCCTGCATCGAGATGCATTGCTGCCTTTTCTCTACTTCTGAATATACCGACTGCTTCCACAACAATATCGACGCCAAGGTCTTTCCAAGGTATTTCGTTGGGATTTCGAACCGAGAGTACCTTGAATTTATCGCCTGCTACAACAATGCTATCTGTCTCTACCTTGACATCCTCGTCAAGAACACCGTGCGTCGAATCGTATTTCAGAAGATATGCAAGTCTTTCTGCATCCGTAATATCGTTAACTGCAACGAAATCGAAGTCAGGATTCTTTTTTCCAATCCTGAAAACCAACCTTCCTATTCGTCCAAATCCATTAATACCAATTCTTAATGACACTAGACCTCCTTGACTTTATTGTAAGCATTTAGTTATTAAATCCAGCAGAACATTTATCAAATTCTTACTGGATTTTTCCTCTATATAGCAGACAAACTCAAAAAAGTCAAGGGAAAAATCTTGACAAATCTCTATTTTGCGATTATAATGAATGCGAAAAATTCTTTAAGCGGAGGAAATGAGCGTGGAAAAAGAAAAGGAGATGCTTGACCAGAAGAAAATAAGGATAGAAAAACTCGAGAAGCTAAAAACACTCGGAGTAAATCCCTATCCATACAAATTTACCCGCACTCACAAGATAAGCAAAATCAGAAATAGTATCGATGAGATGATGGACAACGATACAGTTTTGATATCCGGTAGAATTATGGCAAAAAGAGGTCACGGAAAAACAGTATTTGCAGATATCGAAGATACAACAGGGAAAATGCAGGTCTACTTCCGAAAAGACAAACTCGAAGAGAAACAGTTCGAAGTAGTTGGTCTCATTGATATAGGAGATTTTTTGGGTGTCAGTGGCGAAATATTCAAAACAGGTACAGGAGAGATAACTATTCTGGTTAAGAATTTCGAATTTCTTTCCAAGTCACTTCTTCCCCTGCCGGAGAAATGGCATGGTTTGCAGGATAAAGAAATAAGATACAGGAAACGATACTTAGACCTCATAATGAACAAGAATGCAAAGGAAATAATTGTTACAAGAGCAAAGATTATCGGAAAAATGCGTGAACTACTTAACAATAGAGAATTTATCGAAGTTGAGACACCTGTTTTACAGCCCTTATACGGCGGTGCTTTTGCACAACCATTTAAGACTCATTACAATGTACTGGATAGGGATTACTTCCTTAGAATCTCCGATGAGCTTTATCTAAAGAGACTAATAATAGGAGGTATAGAGAGGGTTTATGAAATCTGCAAAGACTTCAGGAATGAAGGAATCGATAGACAGCATAATCCAGAGTTCACTATGATGGAAGCTTATCAGGCATACGCTGACTATACAGATATGATGGAACTAACAGAGTATATTGTTACGGGAATATGCAAGTCTATTCTTGACGACTCTAAGATTAGGTTTCAAGAAAACGAGATTGATCTTTCGATTCCATGGAGAAGACTTAACTTCTATGAAGGTATTGAATCCTTCACAAATGAGGACCTTTCGAGCTCCACCCGAGATGAAATCTATTCTTTCGCAAAGGAACACGGGATCGACATAGATGAGAATGCATCAAAAGGAAAGATTCTCGATGAACTTTTCAGTGAACTGGTGCAACCAAGATTGATCCAACCTACATTTGTTGTCGATTATCCTCTGGACATTTCACCTCTTGCAAAAAAACACAGACTGAATCCAGAATTCGTGGAGAGATTCGAACCCTTTGTCGGTGGAATGGAAATTGGAAACGCATTCAGTGAACTTAACGACCCATTTGACCAGAGACAAAGATTCGAAAACCAGCAAAAAATGAAAAAAATGGGAGATAATGAAACGCAGCAGTTGGATGAAGACTTTCTTGAAGCGATGGAATATGGTATGCCTCCTACAGGTGGTTTGGGTCTTGGAATAGACAGACTGGTAATGCTCCTGACGAACAGCCCATCTATTAGAGAAGTCATTATCTTTCCGCAACTCAAAGCTAAACAATGAAATTCGAATACTTTATTGCTCGGAGATACCTTAAGGCAAAAAGAACCACAGTATTTCAGACGATTATCACACTAATTTCCATTGGTGGTGTATTTATTGGTGTTGCAACGATTATCATTGTGCTTTCTGTAATGAATGGATTCCAAAAAGACTTGAGGGATAAAATACTTGGCACAAATTCACACATAGCAATCCTAAAGTATTTTAACGAACCTATAGCAGATTTCAATAAGGTACTCGACACGATCAATAATTCACCCCATGTAATAGGTGCTTCCCCTTTCATCTACACAAAAGTAATGATAAACAATGACACCTATGTGGATGGAATAGTGTTACGCGGCGTTGATGAAAACTTGCTTTCAAGTGTAAGCGACATAGAAAAAAGAATCATATATGGAGATTTTGAGCTTAAGGGACGAACCCTTCCTGGAATTGTAATTGGTTCAATCCTGGCAGATAATCTCAGAGTTCATACAGGGGATGAATTGACTATTTTTTCTACTGCAAATTTCACGCCAACACCAATGGGTTATATACCAAAATTTAAGAAGTTCGAAGTGGTCGGAATATTCAATGCAGGAATGTATGAATACGATGCTTCTCTTGCTTATGTCTCGCTTGAAAGCGCACAAAAACTTGTGGGAATGGAAAATTCTGTTACGGGAATCGAAGTAAAGGTAGACGATATATACAAAGCACCTGAAATAGGAACACAGATAGAAAAAAAATTGAGGTTTCCTTACAGAGCAAACAACTGGATGAAGATGAACAGAAGTCTCTTTGCTGCTCTAAAACTCGAGAAAACAACAATGTTTATTATCCTTACTCTCATAATAATAGTTGCCGCATTCAATATCATTGGAAGTCTCATAATGATAGTAATTCGCAAAACCAAAGATATTGGAATTCTCAAGTCAATGGGGGCATCGAGTAAACAAATTATGAGGATATTCATCTATGAAGGACTTATCATTGGAACGATCGGAACATTTCTTGGACTTGCTGCTGGATATACTGTTTCATTTCTCCTATCAAAATATCATTTTATCTCGCTCCCAAGCGATGTGTATTTCATTGACACCTTGCCCGTTCACATGGAATTACTCGATTTTGCATTAGTGATAGTTGCCGCTATTGCTATTTCATTTGTGGCAACTCTCTATCCTGCAATGAAGGCTGCAAAAATGGACCCTGTAAAGGCAATAAGGTATGAGTAAGAAGGAGAAATAAATGGTTAATACCGATGGAATTTTACTACAGGGCAAAGCAATAAAAAGGATTTTCAGAACCGGGAAAAAAGAACTTGAAGTTCTTAAAGGTATTAATCTTACAATTCATAAAGGTTCTATATATACGATTGCTGGGCCATCGGGAGCTGGAAAAAGCACATTACTTCACATTCTCGGAGGTCTTGACAAGCCAACACAGGGAGATGTTATTCTTGAAAACAATAACCTTTACGAATTTTCGGATACCGACCTTGCAAAAATTAGAAATCAGAGAATAGGATTTGTATTCCAATCTCATCACTTGCTTCCTGAATTTACAGCCCTGGAAAATGTAATGATGCCTGCAGTTATAAATGGACTAACATTAAAAAGCGCAAGACAATCCGCTGCCTCTCTTCTTGAAGGAGTAGGATTAAAAAACCGCCTTGGTCACAAACCCAATGAACTATCAGGCGGTGAAAAACAAAGAGTTGCAGTTGCAAGAGCCCTTGTAAACAAACCGTCAATCATATTCGCTGATGAACCTACCGGTAACCTTGACCGACAAAACAGCGATTTGCTGCTTTCCCTTCTATTTTCTCTACACAAAAACAGGGACATTACTCTTATAGTTGTCACACACAATGAAGGAATTGCTGAAAGGTTTGAGAACAAGATCAGAATTGAAGATGGAAAACTCAAAGGAAATAAAAATGAAGTGTGAAATATGTGGAAATGAAGAAGGGAGAATCAAGTATACAAAAGTAATAAATGGTGAAAAGGTGGAATTTCACATCTGCGAGAAATGTGCCAGAAAAAAAGGATTCAGTAATCTTGTCAATTCTCCTGCGAAAAGCAAAGAAAAGAAAATAGATGCAAAAGTTCCATTAACTGCAGAATGTCCATTTTGTGGCTGGAAATTATATGATGTAGAAAACAAAGCGAAATTTGGTTGCCCAAAATGCTATGATGCTTTTCGCTCTTATATAAGAAAAATCGCAAAAGAAATACATGGAATCGAAAAACACAAGGGAAAAGTTCCCATTCACGATAAGCGAACGCTTTTTCTGAAAAAGAGAATACGGGAAGTTAAAAAAGACCTCGATGTTGCAATAAAAAAAGAAAAATACGAACTTGCCGCAGAATTAAGAGACAGAATAAAAACCCTTTCCTTGAAAATCGAAGAAAAATGATTACAAATAAACAGATCGAAAGAATGGTAGAAAAACCGAGCCAATGGATTGACCCCAAAGGTCCCTATGCTGAAATTGTTTTCTCCTCAAGAATAAGGCTTGCAAGAAACTTACAGAATCATAAATTTACTATCTGCGCAAAGGACAAGGAAAAAGGGGAAATTCTCAAAGAGCTGAAGGACAATTTGCTGGAAATTAATCTTTTCACCGACGGTTATTTGTTTTTTATGAAAACCCTTTCTGCACTTCAAAAGGAATTTCTGGTCGAAAGACACCTGATTAACAATAAGCTTTTACAGGAATCTGATTCGAGTGGAGTGGTAATAGATAAGGATGAGAAGATATCCGTGATGATTAACGAGGAAGACCATATGAGGATTCAAGGATTTGCAGGAGGATTACAGCTCTTCGAAGTATACGACTACATCAACATTATTGACGATGATCTTAGCTTAACAACCGAGTACGCTTTTGATAGTGAATTCGGTTATCTTACATCTTGTCCAACGAACATGGGCACAGGTCTGAGAGCATCAGCGCTCATTCACCTACCAGCACTTGTTTTGACAAGGGATATAGATAAAACTATAAAGAAACTTAGCGAGACAAAAATCGCTGTGCGAGGTCTTTTTGGGGAAGGAAGTGAAGTAAAAGGCAATTTCTTCCAACTTTCGAGCAGCGCTTCTCTGGGTAGAAAAGAGGAGAATATTATCTCTCTGGTCACTGAAATTATAAAAGAAATTGTCGAAAGAGAAAGAAGTGTAAGAGAGGTTCTTATGAAAAACGCCAAATCTCAGGTCGAAGACAAAATATGGAGAGCTTATGGGGTTCTCAAATATGCTCATCTGTTGTCCTCCGACGAGGTGATAAATTTATCTTCCGCAGTTCGTCTTGGCGTTGGTTTGGGAATAATAAGAGATGTTACACTAAAACAGTTAAACAAGTTACTCATATATCTACAACCTGCTCATCTACAGCTTTTTTACAATAAGGAAATGGATAACTACGAGAGAGACACCAAAAGAGCTCTGCTCGTAAAAGAAATAATGGGTTTCGATAAACAGGGACAAGATAATGGATGAAAGATTTACAGAAAGAGTAAGAAAACTGCTGTATATAGCAAGACAAGAGGCTGCCTCAAACGGAAATGATAGTGTAAGCACCGAACATATCCTTCTTGCTCTTATAAAAGAGGGTGAAGGTGTTGCTGTTATGGTGCTTACAAATCTTGGTGTAAACCTGGATAAAATTTCCAGGTCGCTTCAGAAATTAATCAGTGAAGGGGAAGTGGGCGGACTGGCTTCAGGCGAGATACCACTCGGACAGAATGCGAGACACGTTATCAGCCTTGCTATAGACGAAGCAAAAAAATTCGAGCACAAACATGTTGGTACAGAACACATATTGTTGGGACTACTCAGAAAACGAGACACTTCATCCGCAAGAATACTTTCCGAGTACGGCGTTTCTTACGATATTGCCAAATCCGAGATACTAAAATTACTTGGCGGATTTCCACCAACTGTATATGACCCGAAAGACAAAAAATCAAAAACTCCTGCACTCGATTATTTCTGCCGAAATCTGACGAATCTAGCAACGGACAACAAACTCGACCCAATAATAGGAAGAGAAAAAGAGATAGAGCGTGTAATACAGGTGCTTTCAAGAAGGAAGAAAAACAATCCCGTGCTTATAGGAGAACCAGGTGTAGGCAAAACAGCCATAGCAGAGGGACTTGCTCAGAAAATCATAAAGAGAAGTGTTCCTGAAATCCTCTGGGGAAAACAGCTTTTGAGTCTCGACCTTGCATCTGTTGTTGCAGGAACGAAATACAGGGGTCAATTCGAAGAAAGACTGAAAGCAATCCTCAATGAAATAAGAAGTTCGAACAAGATAATGCTGTTTATAGACGAACTTCACACAATTGTTGGCGCTGGTGCTGCAGAAGGAGCCATAGATGCATCGAATATGTTGAAACCAGCACTTGCAAGGGGTGAACTACAGTGCATAGGTGCCACAACGATGGAAGAATACAGGAAATACATCGAAAAAGAAGGTGCACTGGAAAGAAGATTTCAACCGATAATGATAAGCCCACCTTCCGTTGAGGATACAATTGAAATATTGGAAGGATTAAAACATCGTTATGAAGAACATCATGGTATAAAATACGCGGATGAATCAGTCGTTGCTGCTGCAACCTTCTCGGAAAGGTATATTACCGACCGTTTTCTGCCGGATAAAGCAATAGATATTATCGACGAAGCTGGTGCAAGGGTTAAACTCGCAAACTTCCCGTCTGCACCTGATATCAACAGACTTGAGGGAAAGATGGAAGAACTGGAACAGAGCAAACGAGATGCGGTAAAAGAACAGGATTACGAAAAAGCAGCTATGCTTAGAGATAAACAGGATAAACTCGAATCAGAAATAGGTGAAGTAAGAAAAAGATGGGAGAAAGAGGTAAACTCCAAGGAAATTATGGTAACTCCCGAGGATATACGGCAGGTTATATCTATGTGGACAGGAATTCCGCTTTTCAAACTCGAAGAAAAAGAACAAATAAAACTCTTAAGAATGGAAGATGAATTAAGAAAAAGGGTTGTGGGTCAGGACGAAGCATTGGCAGTTATTTCAAAAGCAATCAGGAGAGGAAGAACGGGGCTTAAAGACCCTAAACGACCTATAGGCTCTTTTATCTTCCTTGGTCCTACAGGGGTAGGCAAAACGGAACTTGCGAAAACCCTTGCAGAGTTTTTGTTCGACAGCGAAGATGCACTTGTGAGGGTGGATATGAGCGAGTATATGGAGAAATTCTCAGTGTCAAGACTTGTGGGAGCACCACCTGGTTATGTTGGCTATAACGAAGGTGGTCAGTTAACCGAAAAAGTTCGAAGACGTCCTTACTCCGTAGTATTACTCGATGAAATCGAAAAAGCCCACCCCGATATTTTCAACTTACTGCTTCAGATCCTCGAAGATGGACAGCTGACCGACAGTTTTGGAAGGAAAGTAAACTTCAAGAATGCGGTTCTGATAATAACCTCAAACATCGGGTCTAAGGAGATAAAACAGGGGACAAGCCTTGGATTTCACAGAACCGAACAGGGAAGAGATTACGAAAATATGAAAAGAAGATTGCTCGACGAGGTGAACCGAAAATTTAACCCGGAATTCCTGAACAGGGTAGATGAGATTGTTGTTTTCCATGCATTAGATAAAAAACAAATGCTTTCCATCGTCGACATAATGTTTGAAAAGGTCAAAGCCAGAATTAAAGAAAGAGGATTCGATATTCAACTTACCAAGGAAGCAAAGGAGATGTTGGTAGAAAGTGGTTTTGATCCTAATTTCGGTGCAAGACCACTCCGACGTGCAATTCAGAGACTATTGGAAGATCCTCTTGCCGAAGAAATTCTCACAGAAAAATACAAAAGAGGTGATACGATACTTGTAAACAGCAAAGATACCAAACTTGTTTTTGAAAAAACAAAAACAGAGCTTTCAAAAGGAAAAGTATAATTTTGCTAAGCAATTAAAGCGGGATGACAAATGAAACAAAATAGCGGGAAAAATAATGTCTGAACTATCTCTCGGAGTTATCGGCGTAGGATATCTCGGACAACACCATGCAAGGATATTCAAAGAACTCCCGGAAGTTAACCTGGTGGGAGTATGTGATATTTCTATTGCACAGGGTAAAGAGATAGCGAAAAAATATCAAACAAACTTTTACAAAGATAGAAGTGATCTTCTCGCCAAGGTCGATGCAGTTAGCGTTGCCGTCCCCACCCCGTTTCATTACGAAGTTGCACAAGACGTCCTTTTTAAGGGGAAACATCTTCTATTGGAAAAACCTATAGCGGAAAGCGTTTCACAAGCAGAGAAACTCATCGAAATTGCGAACAAAGAGAAATTGCTGCTCCAGATTGGTCATATCGAAAGATTTAATCCCGCAATAATCGCTTCGCTGCCTTTGGTAAAATCTCCGCTTTTTATTGAAGCACACAGACTTGCACCATTTAAGAACAGAGGAGTTGATGTGCCTGTAATCTACGATCTGATGGTTCATGATATCGACATTGTTCTATCCTGCGTTAACAGCGTTATCAAGAGAATAGAGGCTGTGGGGGTTCCGGTCCTGAGCAAAGAATTCGACATTGCAAACGCCCGAATAGAATTCGAAAATGGAACAATCGCTAACTTTACCACCTCAAGGGTATCAAGAGAAAAGATGCGTAAAATTAGGTTTTTCCAAACAGATTCCTATATCTCTATTGACTATCTTAACCATTCGGCAGAATACTACAAACGAGAATTCAAAGATGAAACTCCTTTTATTTCAAGAGAGGAAATTGATATTACTGATGCAGAACCTTTGAAGTTAGAGTTGCAATCATTTGTTGAAAGCATCAGAAACAAAACGGCTCCTAAAGTAACTGCCCTTGAAGCAAAGAAGGCACTTTCGGTTGCAAACAAAATAGTTCGAAAGATAGTAGATAGAAAAGATGTAATAGAGCAAAGGTTTAATGAGCATAGGTAAGAATATCCTGCATAATTCTCCATTTAAAGATAAAGTGTGAAAGTCGGCAAATTTTTCTACCGCTACAGAAGTTTAACACCAGTCCCGGTAATTATTACCCTGATTTTTCTTGCCAAACCCACTCTATCATCAATAATTTTGGGGTTCATTTTCTCTTTCGCAGGCGAGTCAATTCGCTTCATTAGTGTTGCATACACAGGATTAACGACACGTTCGAAAAATGTTCAGTCAAAGATGCTTGTTACAAATGGTCCTTATGCATATGTCAGAAATCCTATATACGTCGGTAACTTTCTTATTTCGTTGGGCGTCGTCATTTCTGCCAATTCATTTTTCCCCTGGTATATTGTAGGCTATATACTTCTTTTCGCTCTTCAATATTCTTTTATAATAAAGTTTGAAGAACATTTTTTAAGACAGACTTTTGGCGACGAACACAAGAAGTACGTGGAGAAAGTGCCATCTTTTTTTACAAATTTCCGTCCATACAGGAAAAAAAGCGGTGTACAGCCGAATTTCAAGAAAGCCTTTAGAAGTGAAAAAGCTACATTTATTGTCGAAATTCTGCTATTCCTAATTTTCATAACTTTTTTCTTGACAAATTTTAGTCTTTCATATACATATATGAAGTGTTTGAAAGCTATTAACAATTAAAATATCTAAAAATGCATAATAAGGTTTTGGTTGACAGATTAAAGTTGCTATCCGAGAAATTTAGTGACTTAAAGGAAGCTACGAAGAAAACAACAGAAAATGTAAGCGACTACTATATGAATAGAGTTAAATATCTTGTTTCCGGAATCTCTTTTGTGATAACAGACATTGGAAAAGATTTTATTTCTATCAATGAGGGAAAAGTCTTTAATAATGTTTTGCTGGAAGCACCAGTCAATGCCAGCGATGTTTTTGTGAAACTCGGAGAAACAAAAATAATTCCCGGGAAAGCCGTTCCTTACCTGAAACAAATATTAACAATGTCTAAAACTCAAAAAATCGATATAAAATCCGTAGCCAACGCACTACCTTCAATTGAGGAGTTTATATTCTATATGAAGTCATTTTTGGAAGGTTCTGAACTTTACAAACAAGACGCTGATGAAAGGGTAATATAATCTTTTGCTTTCGTGTCATTCTGAGTAATCCTTCAATAATTATCCCTTAAGAATTTCAAGAGTTGTCACTGTTGTCATACCTGCGCAAGCAGGTATCTATATCAACGTTGTCAGTGTTGTCATACCTGCGGAAGCAGGTATCTATATCAACGTTGTCATTGTTGTCATACCTGCGGAAGCAGGTATCTATATCAACGTTGTCATTGCGAGTCTTTGTGCATAATTTCTGCCGAAGCAATCTCACTTTCCAATTTAGATTCTCGAAATTTAGTTTTTAAGGGGCTTCGGTCTTAGGTCTTAGGTCTTAGGTCTTAGGTCTTAGGTCTTTGGTCTGCTGTTTGCTACTTGCTGCTTTAATTGGCGCGCCTGGCGCGATTCGAACGCGCAACCTGCGGATTCGAAGTC
>Ga0307443_1000191_pt1 | contig 42202 bp, 17 predicted proteins | sample SalMarSW160220MG_FD_202148 | JGI IMG/M metagenome (GOLD analysis project Ga0307443, IMG submission 202148) | Salt marsh sediment microbial communities from the Plum Island Ecosystem LTER, Massachusetts, United States - SW1601-220 | ecosystem: Environmental > Aquatic > Marine > Intertidal zone >... | reverse complement strand
GATAAATAATCTTCTGCTTTCCCTTCCACCACTGAAATTCAGCTAATGGAAAAAGTGCAATCCCTCTTTCATCGTAATCTACTTTACCCATCACCGTTTTAAATTTGTTTTCTATTACAGCCTGGCGAACTTTTGCTGAATCCAAAGTCCCGGCCTTCTCAATGGCCTGCCAGAGTATCTGGCAAACGGCATAGTACATACCAACACCAACGGAATGTTTTCTAAACTCTTTGTAATGCAGCTTTCCTAATTTTTTAGCACCTGGAAATGGGTAATCCATAGACCAGAAACCATCACAAAGGATATAGTCAGAATCTATTCCCAGAGACTCATAGAATTCTGTTGCCCAGGTGCCTTTCATCCCGTAAAAGAATTTTACATTGAAATTCATTTTCTTCATTTGACGCACAAGTGTTACGGTTTCCGGGACGCTGGAAAACATAAGGATAGCGTCCACCCCGATTGACTTGGCTTTGATAATCTGGTTTGAGAGGTCCTCAGTCCCTATGGGTATAGATTCTCGCAGTACGATTTTATATCCATACTTTTCGGCAAGAGCTGTCCAGAGGTCGCCAACTGGTTTGCCGTCAGTGCTGTCTTCTAAGAAGAGAGCTGTTTTTTGGGGACGAAGGTTTTCGGGTAGAGAATTCAAGGTCTCAAATGGTGTAGCAGCGCCCTGGACAACATCAAAGAAGTACATGGTACACCATTTGAAGTTATGCTCCAGGAAATCAGGAACCCAGATGACCGTGCCGTGATAGTATTTCTGATATTTTTCCGCCGTAATCATTCCCGGAATGACACCCAATGCCCCCACCTGGCCGCTTAAAAGAAGGTCGACTTTTTTTTGCGTAATCAGTTGCTCAACAGCCTCAGCCGCCTTAATAGGATTTGATTCATCATCTATTACGACCAGATGCACTGGAAGCTTCCTGCGGTATTGTTTTACATAAATGCCACCGGCTTTATTAATATCCTTTACAGCTTTATCATAAGCCCACTTTTGCTCTGCTCCAACCAAGCAGCTGACCCCACTAAGGGGAAGATGTGCGCCGATGAGGATTTCTTTTTTTGGGGTTACTGCTAACGCAGACTGATTGCCCCAAATAGTTACGCATACAAGGCAAAGGAACAATAGCCAAAGGGCTTTATTTGTTGTTCTTTTCGCCATAATTAATTTCCTTTTATTAGAATTTATAGGTGGCGTTTATGCCGCACCAAAATTCGTTTTCGGGGTTAACTGAATCCTCCATTGATATCTGATAGTTCAGCGATGGCGTTATAGTCCAATTTTCTTTTGTGATTTTTGTGTTTATTGCAAGTGTGAGATGGGACCATTCGTGCTCTATGGCGCTGGCAGCAAAGCCATCGTTGTAGGTAAAGTCTCCATGTAGCCTGAAAGACTGTTTTGTGCCGTCGGGCCAGAAGTTAGGTATATCAAAATCATAATTGAGACCTAAGACATGAATGAAACCTTCGCATTCTTTGATGTTGGAATTACTTCTACTGGCCCATATATAGCTAAGGTAATAACTCGGTGTAAGGGAACCGTAACTTACAGGAATAAGCCCCGGCCAAAATAGTGTTGAACCGAATTCCTGAGAATCACTCTTTCCATCTGAAATATTCGGCAGGCCGTAATACCACCAGTTTAAGACATAGTTCGTAGCCCAACTGGTATCTTGCAAAATGGCTCCCGTATAGAAAAGCGCAAAATTACGCTGAACCGAATTTTCTAAGCCGCTCGATAATGGATAGGACTCCATAATCATTCCGCTAAGGCCCGAGTCGCCGAAAGTCATTTTCACCGAAGGGATAATGACTCCATGGTCGTCGAATGCGTCAATACCATTCCATATATGTTTGCTATTAACCGTAGTGCTCAACTCGATGTCTATTTTCTCCTTTATGCCCCGGACGAAGTCCAGTACGTCAAAACCATACTCCATATACTTGACAGAGGGTGCGGTTTCCTGGCTGGCCGATGTCGCAGTTGTTTGTAAATCCTGGCCTTGACAAGTACCAGCGATTACTAACAAAATTACAAATAATTGAGTTACAAGTTTTTGCGTTAACATAATTATTACCCCTTAATTGGACTGTAGTGTGTTACCTTCTAAGTTATTAACGTTGTTCTTGTCATCATTGTGTTTACGGTTTCATCTTCATTAAGCAATATTGGGTTCCAGTGCTGTATCTTTAATCCCCGTTTTTTGCTTTGGCAGCGTAAAGAAGAATGTACTTCCAGTGCCCACTTTTGATTCCACCCATATCTTGCCGTTATATAGCTCAATAATTTTCTTTACTAGGGTAAGGCCAACACCAGTGCTTTCAAATTCATCGCGTGCTGAGAGTGTCTGGAACATTTGGAAAATTCTTTCGAAATACCTTTCTTCGATCCCTGGTCCGTTATCAGTAACACTGAATTTCCAGAAGTTATCATCCTCAACACAGCTTATTTCTATCCTGCCTTCCGGGTTGTTCATGTATTTGATGGCATTGCTGAGTAGATTTTGGAATACTTGAATAATCCGTGTCTCTTCAAACTCAATCACAGGCAATTCATTTTCAACGGTAATGGTGATGTTTTCGGGCGGCGCGAGCATATCAATAATAGTTGGCACAAGCTCATTCAGATTTATCTGAGTTTTTTCTTCTCGGACGTGTCCAACTCGGGAGTACTGCAAGATTCCATCAATCAAGTTATGCATTCTGTCCACTCGGCATGAGAGCAGAGATAGTTGTTCTTTACCGTCCTCATCAAACTTGTCTCCGTAGTCGGTTGATATCCAGTTAGCCAAAGTATGAATCCCTCTAAGGGGGGCTTTCAAATCATGTGAGACTATGTATGCAAAGTCCTTCAGTTCTTGATTTGTTTTTTCCAGTTGTCTAAGCAGTTGTACCTGTCGCCGTTCCGCGTTTTTACTTTCGGTGACATCCCGGAATATACCTTGCAGGATTTTTTTGCCGGCAATTTCGAGTAAAGTGGCCTTTATTGCAACGTCTCTTAACTCTCCGTTTTTAGTAATAATCTGTGTTTCCAGACTCTGGCCAATTTTTATATTGAGATGTTGTTTGAAGGTTTTACTAAATCCTCCTTCGATATTTCCCGTGGGATGGATAATCCGCTGGTGTTTACCAATTAGTTCCGACTTGTCCCGGCAAACTAATTTTGTTGCGGCGGGATTACAGTCAACTATTACGCCTGTTTCGGCATCAGCTACGAAAATGGCATCCAATGCTCCTTCGAACTGTGTTCTGTATTTTTCTTCGGTTTTACGCAACTGCTCTTCGGCTTCTTTACGTACCGCGATTTCCTGTGTTAGTTGTTTATTGGCGGTAGTCAGCTCTGCAGTACGTTCCTCTACTCTCACTTCAAGCTTTTCCTTAGCCTCGACTAATTCTATGTCTCGACGCTGGATCTGCTCCAACATTTCATTGAATGCATCGATAAGCAAACCCACCTCATCATTACTGTACTTTATAGCTCGAGTAGAATAGTCCTTTTTTTCTGAAACGTCTTTTGTGACCTCAGCCAAGCTAAGAATTGGCCCTGAAATAATCCTCTGAAGTCGTAACGACACAAAACTGATAATCAAAGAGACAATCAAAATAACGGCAAACATAATTCCAGCATTGCGGTTGAGCATTACGTACATAGGACGCAAATCCGACCGCAGACAGACCGTACCGATTATTTCCGCATCAAGAATAATAGGTTTGAATACAGTCAGGTAGTCATTCTCGAAGTAGTAACCGGAATTTTTTAGCTGAGAAGGATGGAGATTCACATCCGCGCGATCACGATAATAACCTGCGAAATACTTTCCCTTGCTGGTATAAACGCCGCCAAAAACAATTGAAGGTTCCACATGAAGGGCTCTTAGCGTTCCCTTGGTGTCCTCGACATCTTTGAAAACAAGAGCCGCCTTGCAGTTATCCGCTATCATTGCTGCTTGTGTTGAGAGATTTTGCACTAAGGCTTGGCGAAGGCTGCCCCACTCCCATACAATAAATGCGGTGCCTGTTAACAGCAGTGCCGCTATGCACGTAAGCATGATAATCAATATCAGCTTATGTTTTATTGTCAAGTTTTGTATAAAGGGCATATTGTTTTTTTATGTTTTTAATGTTTTTGCTAAGATCGTTATTATCGATTAGTCTTTTTGCCATACGTAAGAGTTGAGAGCGTATTTTAAGTCCGGCACGCTTGGCGGCTGTCACGTTAATTTCAAAACGAACTTTTTTATCCTCCAACAGGAAATTGGTGATTCCTCCGGATTCGATAAAATTAGGCATCTCGCCAACTGTTAACACACCGTCTTCTTTGACTAAATTTATGATTTCCTTAAGGTTTTTCTTTTCCGAAGTACAAATAAACAGCAAATGACATTTTTTAATTGCCTGAATCTTTTCATTTAGTTTGGATTTATCCCCCTTGCTGGATTTTTTAAGCTCTTCGAAAGTGTCAAACTGCTTTACAATAACATTTCTATTTTTAATTTTTTTGCCTTTGATAGGTGTAAACGCTTCACCAAATGGATCCTTGCCGATTATACCTATGGTGAATGACTCATTATTGTTAGCAGCTTTTTTTTGGGGCCAGTCAACAAACTTGATAAAGTTGTATAAAAACGCGGCTTTGACCTGATATTCACTGCTTTTTGTGGATGCTGTACAGACTTTTGGTGAAACCACTGCAGTGATTAAGACCAAAGCTAACACTGTCAATTTGTAAGCTTTGATTCTCATTCTTTTATACTTGCTAACTTCCTTTATATTTTTGCCGACCCCTGAATAGGAAATGGAACATTATTGTGCAGATATCATTCTTGCCAAACCTGCCCCCTTCGTGAAAAAAACGCAAGAATTCAATCGTTTTTACAGAATGTTCCGGACTCTTGCTTATTCAAAAGCGGCATTGCATCTGTTCCATAAATTTTCGAGCGTCAATAAGGTTATTTTTTAGAATTTGTAAAGCAACGAGATTCCGACAGCCGGCGCGTGACTGCGGAAATCACCGGAACCTTTTGTCTCTACATAGTTACGTTTGTTAAAGTCCTTGTTGAAAACACCAAGTAAATTATAACCGGTTATATTAATTGTCATGTCTTTGCTGGGCTTATATTGCAGACCGAGATCCAGGAAGTAACTGCCACGGTATGCTCTCTTCCAACCATCTGCAATGACTGGGTGGTGAGTGGGGTAGGGTGTAGTTCCATCATTGTAAGTTGTCCCTACACCGGAGTCGGCTGCACCAGCGCTTGTGAAAGGATAGTACTCGTCATAATCCTTCATACCCCAGAATCCCCAGTAGACTCGCAGCGATGCATCGAAGGTCCATTTGTCATCGAGTTTATGTTGAGCCGTTAACTTGGTGATGTTATTTGACCAGTTAGTCAGGTCATCTCCGTAGCCGTATGGGTCACCGGTGATATACGTATCCTGGCCCGATGCGAGGTAAAAGTCATAAAGTTTTGTAAACCCGTGTGATATAGCGAAGCGGGTTTTATCATTATGGTAAGCGGCTTCAAGCTCGAAGCCGTATTCTCTTTGTGCCCCGGCGAGAGTACTCGAAGAAGTAGTTTCGCTCCATACAATCGCTTGCAGATTGTAGTGAATGTATGCTGATGCGGCGAAGTCGAGGTTTTTACTGTGCTGTCGCTCATAGCGAAGTTCTATGCTATCAAGAACTTCAGGATCACTTTTGTTTTTGTCACTAAATAATTTCTGGGCTACCATTTCCTCCTCAAAGTTTGCCCGTACCGACCGTGACCACATAAGCTTCAATGTGTCCTTATCAGTGGGGGTGTGAACTAATGCCGCACGTGGAGAGAACATCACATCGGTATATGTATGGTCGTCAAGTCGGGCACCAATGAAGGTGGTCCATTTATCGTTCATGTTCCACTGAAATTCACCTAACAATGAATAGAGATTGGTTGACCAGCGCGGCATCCTCATATTTCTATTCTCTGTGAATCGCCAGGTATTCGGGTCTATCTCAGGCCAACCGGGGCTCTTCATTCCAAGCTCCAGGTGTGATATCTCGGCGCCCAAGGCAATCTTTTGGTTTTCAGTACGTTGCCATCTCAACAGTGCCTTACCTTGGTACTCGTCTTCACGATAGGCATGAGTTACCCTGTTGTCTGCGAATCGCTCAAAGTCGAACATGTCATAGGAGAATGAGTAATCAACGTTGAGATTTTCATCAATTTCCTGTTTATAGCCAACATAGCCTGTCAACTGTTGGTAACCATAAAAAGGACTATTCACAGGTAGATTCGATACCGTTTGAGTATTCGAGTGCCAACCCCACACACTATTCCAGTCGGCCCATCCCCAGGGGTGTCGAGCCAAAGAGCCGGTGGACCAGACGAATTTTTTGCCGCCGCGAGTATAACGTGCCCAGATATCCCAGTTATCTTTCTGTATCTGGACGTAAAACTTCAGGGGCGGCCGGTTTCTGGCACTGCCTCCATCACGGGCTAAAGGAATATGCGTTACAGGGGCACCTTCGGTAATGCCGTCACCCGGCAGGCCGCCAACCGGTGGTCCCTGCTCTGCTAATGGAGGAGGGGGGCCCCAACTATAGTCCGAAACAGTAGGGAAAGTAAACGGGTAAATCTGAGGCGCATCATACTTGCTTGCACCGACATATTTACCTATACCGGCATACACGAACAGATCCGTGCCATCATCCAGTTTCTGCCCGTGCTTTACCTCTGTTGAGTAGAATTCCTCAACGACACCAAGACGTGTTATTATTTCCGAACCTTCGAATGTCTTGGCGCTATGTGTCACAATATTAATCACCATCGAGACGGCGCCGGGACCATACAAAGCAGAGCCGGGGCCTCGCACGATGTCAATGTGATGAATGTCACTGAGCATAACCAGGTCCAGCTCGCTTACTGCTCCGAAGTGGGTGCGCTCGTTCATCACACGTCCATTAACAAGCAGTAGAAACTTGTCATTTCTGTCGGCGAGAATCCCGCGTAATCCCATAACATCAGGTTCCCAGTGGTGTCGCATCCATAGCAGGTTAGGTACGTAAATATCAAGCAGCTCATATAAACTGCGAGCCCCAGAGGACCAAATGTCTTCTTGTGTAATTGTTGTTACTGCAGATGGAACAAGACGTGGCTTAGTCTTCGTCAAAGTTGCGGTTGAGACAACTTCTATCTCCATCAACTCCTCGATAGACTTATCAAACAAATCCTCCTGCTCGTTTACATCCTGCTGTAGTGCAAATAGTTGTACGTTAGGAGAAAAGACAAACAGGAACATACACCCAAATAATAATTTTTGTGCCAACTGCTTTTTTCCTATGACCGCCATAATGTTTACTCCTAATTAAAATGTTGTTTTCTCATATTCAAATTCATACACATTTATATGACAGCTTATCGCGACTATACTGGTTATCTCCCACTTATAACTTTGACTTCGTGTTCCAAAATACCAACTTTGAAGAACTTTAAAAACTTAATGTGAACCATTACGTAATTAGTATGCCGTTCATAAAAAAACCAACTTCTGCATAAACCTAAGGCCAGCATTGTAGTTTTACATTTCCACATCATCTTTCCTTATATCGAGGTCTGGTAAGTCTTTCGGCGATGTTTTGCCCCTTCTTAAAGCAATAATCACGCTTTATTCATTTCCAGCAAAGTGCACAAATATTGGATAAATTAATTTTTCCTCAGTTCAGATATTATCGGCCGGTAAAAAGCGGATTTTGTGGATTGTATGGAATGAAGCGGTTTTGCAGGCTAACAAGAATTAAAGATTTAGTTTGAGGATAAAGAGATGGGTACAGATTTTTAACAGGAGTACTTATCTTTCTTTGACTAAAAGGAATGTATTTTTTTAGGTCTGCTGTAGATAAAGACAAGAATTATGCCATTAAATTCGACTTAAACTCTCACAAATCATAAACTGAAGGCTTTGCACGGAGCCAATTCCATTCAACATCGTTAATAAATCGGTTAAATGGGTCAAATCTGCCTATTATCTTTTCCCATTCAATGTAATTTATAATACAGTTGAAGAATAAATCACTATTACTTTTACATGGACATTTCAGCAGGTTTTTAGCTAATTCGATAAAATTGTCAGGTTTGTGGGGAGCATTTATTAATTCGTGCATGAACCACTTATGATAGGGATACAATATTTTATTATAAGCAAGAATCATCCTACCTCCAAACAGTACTAACTCTGCTGTACTACGAATTAATAAAAATCTGTCATTTCTTTTTTCAGCTTCGTTGATGAACCAATTAAAAGTGACAACCAAGCTATAAAAACTTTTCATTTTTTCTTTTTGTTCATGCTCCTGATAAACTGGAATTTGCTTTATTATTTCCTCAAGCCCTTTCATACGAGAGTATGCTATGAATGCCCCGGAAAATGAAGCTCTTATCGGTTCACTTCCGCGTTTAGCGGCATCAAGTAAGAAATCCAAATTGACGATCTTGCCCTCAACACATTTGCAGGGGGATATACATATGTTCTGATCTTTGGTGAAATACCGATAGTTGTTGTCCGCCTGTCTTTTCTGAAATTCCTTATCAGTAGCTACGAGATAAATATCTATGTCAGCATCTTCAGCCTCTCGTTTTTTTGCCACCGAGCCACCAATAATAATTGCGGAAAATCTCTCGTCATTTTCAAAGTTTTTAATCAGGTTTTCAATGGTCGTTTTATGATGTTCTCGCACCTTCCTTACCTATTTTTAACTGAATATAATAAGTTGATTTCGCTTTTTAGTAATCAATTAAATAATTAAGCAGCAGGGCAGTTGAACTGACTACCGTTTTTGTTTCAATTATCTGAACAAATGAGGTAATAATAATCTGTTCGCTTTTTGAAGTGTCTGTCTGCCTTGTTGACCTTTGGTCAACGGAGAGGGCGGGATTCGAACCCGCGGTAGAGATAAACCCTACACAGCCTTTCCAAGGCTGCGCCTTAAGCCACTCGGCCACCTCTCCGTAAATAGCTTTGATTTTTACCCCCTCGAATCTTTCGACTGTTTAGCTGCCCTCACTGCAGGCAATGCTCAAGACAAGTTTGCTTAGGGCAGGCCCTTATCTTTGTTCCTTTTTCAAGCTGATACTAAAAGGATATATCCCTTAAAGCTGTTTTTCAACTTTAAATCCTATTATGATAGTGTAATTTTTTTGTCGATGAAATTTTGGACAGGCCTATGACTGAATGAAAGCGAGTTGAAGCGTAATAATTAACGGTTGAAAAAAAATGTTGTTAATTTTTCCCAAATATTTAGGATATACTTGTTATATGTTTAAGTCATTTGCCGCCGTATTATGTTTGTCAATTGGCGACGTATTGTAAGTCATCGTCGGCAAAGCACTTGCGGGCGTAGCATAGTGGTAATGCACTGGCTTCCCAAGCCAGTAAGGAGGGTTCGATTCCCTTCGCCCGCTTTTTTCATATCTGCGTTTCAAAACTCTCATTATGTTACGAATTTTATAATAGCAGAAAACTTCCTGTAGATGGTATTCCCAAATTTGCTTTACAATGCGACTACTTTAGAAGATTGGTTGAAGCTTTGCAAATTTGTGAATGCTGAGAAAAAGAAAAGCGGTTTTGCTGTGCGTTTTTTGAAAGGTATTTAGGCTGTAAAAAAGACTTGACAGTATAAGTGTAAGCCGGTTAGCATTAAGATAATTGGGAATATTAGGGGCCGTAGCTCAATTGGCTAGAGCATCGGACTGTCGATCCGAAGGTTGAGGGTTCGAGTCCCTTCGGCCTCGTTCTTAACTTCCTTCTCTACAATAACTTGGATTTGCTAGAGTCTTAGTCTCCGGTTTTCTTAAAGCAGCTTTCGGATTGTCAATATAGGTTTCTTTTGAGAAGTACCTGATAAATATAATCCGAGAGTCTTAACATTAACGGAAAGCTAACAAAGGTAGAATAAACATGAATCTATGTATTTGGTATGAATGTTTAATAGAAATGCTCACAGCCTTTAATTATCCAGAGGATACACAACAAATTAAAGGCAGGTATCATAACTAACCCCTTATTCGTGATTTTTTACTATAAATTTTGCATTCTAATGAAATACCTTTATAGCCTAACGATCTTTATTTTTCATTGTAGATGTAATCTTGTTTAGATAGGATAGTAGTATTCTCGTCAGTTCATTGAGTTAAGCCAAACGTTCCTGGTGGTATCGGCGTTTGTCTGTCATACATCTTATCTTTCACAGGGGGATACGATATTTCTTGGCTGGCCCATAAATTATATCTTTTTTTTATTGACAATTACAAGAAATCATTTACAAATTTGCTTTTAAGGAATTGAACGACAACTCGACGTTTTAAAATTTGAAGTATTTCCAAGTAAAAGAACCATCAGGAATAAGTAAGTAATGATATTTTGGATATACAGGAGCAAAAACAATGAATAAATTAGAACCAAAAGTTGGCAAAGATGTTATAAAGGCAATCGTATTCTTCCTTGCCATAATAATCTTTGTTTCTGCAAATAAGGTATTTGCGGATGTGACGGCTGAGCTTGAGCAGGCGCAGCTCTATCAACAAAACGGCAAATACTCCCAGGCAGAGCAAATATATCAGGGCATTATTCAGCATCATCCCGGCAGTGATTATGCCTTTCAGGCAGAAACGAATCTTGTTATCCTATATATTCTTTGGGGAAGACTGACGAAGACTCAGGCCGTCAGACAGCAATTGGTTAGTGAGTTCTCACAGCATACGGGCCTGCCTGAAGCATGTTACCTCATAGCGGAACAATACGAATGGGGCCTTAAGTTTGATAAGGCAAAGAGCGGTTTTCAGCAGGTGATACAAAATCATCCCGGCAGCACTTCCGCGAGTAAGGCAAACCTGGGTCTGGCAAGAATAAATGTTCTGTCCCTGATAATATCCAAAGACTACGCCCAGGCTGGACAGGAACTCACCAAACTGGTTACGGATTTTCCCAGTCATCCGAATTTGCCGGATACACTTTTCCGAGTAGCGGAAAGATACGAATGGTCACTTAAATTGGAAGAGTCGAAAAGTGTTTATCAACAAATAGTACAAAACCATCCTGCCAGTTCATTCAAAAGCCGGGCACAATTAAGTTCCTCAAGATTAGATGTTCTTTCTCATCTCATGTCTAAAGACTACAGCCAGGCTCAGCAGGCTCTTAATACACTGGTCACACAATTTGCCGGCCATCCGGATTTGCCTGAGACGCTTTATCGCGTAGCAGAGAGATATGGATGGTTGGAAAAATTCGAAGAAGCGACGAATCTTTATCAGCGGATAATACAAAATTATCCTAACAACCCGGCCGCGAGCAAGGCAAGTGTAGCATATCCACGAGCGAATGTGATGGCTCTGACCACGTCAAAGAACTTTAGTCAGGCCCAGACAGCCCTCGATAACCTGATAACAAATTTTCCAAACCATCCGGATTTACCGGCCACAATTTTCCGGGTGGCGCGGGAATACGAATGGCAGCTTCGGTTGGAAGACGCAAAAAGCAGATATCAGCAAGTTATACAAAACTATCCTTGCAGTTCATACGCAGGTCAGGCAGCGATGGGCATCGCAAGAGCAGAAGTTGTTTCTCTTATAAAGTCTAAAAACTACAGCCAGGCAGAGGCGGCACTTGATAAGCTGATTTCCGATTATTCAGGGCATCCGGATTTGTCCAATGCCGTATACCAGATAGGTGAAGAAACTTATTACATGGCCAAAGAAGTGCATTCTGACGGTGATAAGGAAACTGCTAATGAGTATTTTGCCAGGGCGATAGGTGTGTGGCAAAAAAGTATCAATAAACTCCCTCCTTGCGAAGACATAATAAAGGCCTGTTATTATTCAGCAGTTGCTTATCAGCGGATGAGACAGCTTGAAAAGGCAATCGAATACTTTAAGAAAGTAGTTACTAGTTGGCCTAATAACGAGTTGACTTGGTACTCTTTGTTTAGTACTGGACAGATTTATCAACTCATGGCTATTGAAAAGATTATTCCTTCGTCACAAGCCAAAGCTTTAGCGAAGGCAGCATATCAGCAAATTCTTGATAATTGTCCAAATTGTCCTAATGCTGAGTATGCACGAAATTGGTTAGAGTGCTACAACTTAGAAAACTAAGGGGACAAAGATGGAAACCAGATTTCTTGTCTATTATATTATTTTAGTTTTATTTTGCGTTATTACCGAGAATTGCTATGCCTGTGGGAATTACGAGCCTTGTCCCATACCAGATTCACCCTCTGTATCAAGCCCGGTATCAGGTAGTACTTGTGTATCCACGGATGGCATAACATTGGATTGGAACGGTGTCGAATGTGATAAGTATTACGTTTTCCTGAGTTGGGAGAGTGGCTATCCTGGTTCCAAGTATGAGATTTGCGAGACGACGAATACTTCTTGCTTTACAGGTCCTCTTTTGCCGGGAAAAACGTATTACTGGATTGTCGCGGCATTTAATAACTGCATCGCATTTTCAATACCAATTATCCGGACATTCACGACTGAACCCGGTCAGGCAAGCAATCCGGATCCTTGTGATGGTGCAAATGATGTTGATGTAGACACAAACCTTAGCTGGATGACAGGTCCTGGAGTGGTTTCACAGGGTGTCTACTTCGGGCCGAACAGCCCGGGTGATTTCCAGGGCAGCCAGACTGAAACAATCTTTAATCCCGGGGTCCTGGATTGCGATACAACTTACTACTGGCGTATTAAAGGCGGATGTAATACTTTCGGTCCCATCTGGAGCTTTACAACGAAGGCTGTGTGTGATACCGACCCGCCGGCGGCACCGAATAACCTGATAGCGACTTCATTAGACAGCAGAGTAGATTTGGACTGGGCTGATAACAATGAGGCTGATTTGGCCAGCTACAATGTTTATCGTTCGATGCTTTGGGGTGGGCCGTACGGATTAGTGGATAGTACGAGTGGCAGTGACTACTCAGATTATACTGTAACCAATGGTGATATATATTTCTATGTAGTAACAGCTGTGGATACATCGAACAACGAGTCGGCTAATTCCAATGAAACCTCGGCAATTCCACGGGACACGGTTCCACCTCAAGCACCAACGAACCTTATAGCCACATCTGATGAAGGTTCGGTTATACTTACGTGGTATGAGAATACGGAGGCTGATTTATCTTGTTATAATGTTTACCGCTCCACTAACCCAGGCGGTCCTTATAACCAAATCGCTGGTGGTCTAATCCCGAATAGTTATATAGATGACGGTGTTATCAACGGCACGACATATTACTACATAGTCAAAGCCGTAGATACCTCTATGAATACATCTCCTCCTTCGAACGAGAGCTCGGCTACGCCTTTTGACACAATTCCCCCGGCGGCACCGACAGGTTTGCATGCCATTGGAGGTGACGGCATGGTATTACTGGATTGGTTTGACAATTCAGAACCTGACTTGATTGGGTATAACGTTTATCGTAATACAGCGCCTTCTTTCCCATCAACACCTGGTTACAGGATTGCCACACAAATAACTCAGAGTGAGTATATGGACGATACGGTAATAAATGGTCAGATTTATTATTATAAAGTAAAAGCTTTAGATACTTCCCTGAATAGGTCTGCACCTTCGAGTGAAGTATCAGCCACACCGGAGGGGCCTCCGGAGGTTCCAACGAATCTGACGGTTTCAGCGGTTGGCTCGGGCCGAATGGACCTGCAGTGGACAGACCAGGCCGATGATGAGAACGGTTTTAAAGTTGAACGTAAAATAAGTGGCGGTTCTTACGAGCATATAGCTACACTTGGTGTCGCTGTCGATACTAATAGTGTGGTTAGCTACAGTGATATGGGGCTTGATTCATCTACAACTTATACCTATCGCGTCTATGCGTACAATAGTAACGGTGATTCGGTAATGTCGAACGAGGCCTGGGATACAACAGCACCAGCGGTCCCGACAAATCTGACAGCAGTAGCTGTGAGCACCAGTCAAATAGACCTGCACTGGGTGGATAATTCGGTTAATGAGGATGGTTTTAAAATCGAGCGTAAATCTGATGGTGGTTCCTGGGAGCAGATAACTTCCGTTGGTGTTGATGTAAAAAGCTATAATGATCCAGGTCTTGATTCATCGAAGTCATATAGTTATCGTGTGTGTTCATACAATACCGAGGGTGACTCGGACTGGTCAAACGAGCATTCAAACTCGCCTATACCTGTTGCACCATCGAATCTTATAGCCACAATTGGTGGTTCAGTAGGTTTGAATTGGGACGATACTACTGAACTTGATTTTGCCAGTTACAATGTTTATCGTGAAACAGTATCCGGATTCACACCGAGTTTTCTTAACCGGATTGTTGCAGGTTTGACCGTAAGCGAGTATGTGGACAGTGATGTAACAAATGGGCCGACCTATTATTATGTAGTCACAACTAAAGATTCCTCATCCAATGAGTCTGGTCCGTCAAATGAAGATTCAGCTCAGCTGGTGGACCGTGTGTATAACAAAGCGTCGGGCACCTGGCACTACTCTATACAAGACGCCATAGATAAAGCGGTACATGGTGATACAATAGAAGTATCACAAGACACATACATAGAAAACATCAGTCTTAATGCCAGGAATATTACTTTAACCAGCGCAGATCCGGAAAATCCAGCTGTTGTTGCCGCAACTATAATCAACGGGGGTAACACAGGTAATGTTGTCAAATTCGGTTCAGGAGATAACTCTAAATTAAAAGGCTTTACAATCAAAAACAGTGGCAGCGCCGGGAGTGATAAGAGTGGAATATATTGTAACTCATCGAGTCCGGTCATAAGCAATTGCGTCATCGAAAGTAATTTCTATGGTATACTTTGTGAGTCCGGCTTTCCGGACATCGAGAATTGCATCATTAAAAATAACAGCTATGACGACTCTATCGGAATAACAGCGCCGGCGGCAGGTTCGGGGACGCCGACTATTCGCAACACATTAATTCACAGTATTAGCGGTACCAACAGTTCCGGGATTGATATTGGCAGTAACAGAACCGCCGTAATAAGAAACACAACTATTGCCAACAATGCCAAGGGCTTCAATTGTAGTGCTGGTGCAACACCTACTGTTACAAACTGTATTGTTTATAGCAATACGAGTAACAGCGACTGGGCAAGCAGTGATGTGACATATACTTGTCGACAGGCCGACCTTGGTGGCGAGGGAAATATCAGCGTCAATCCTGGTTTAGAAGCGAGTTATCATTTAACCTCCGGTTCGGTTTGTATTAACGCGGGCAAGCCTGATTTTGTGTCGGAGGCAGAAGGAACCGACCTTGATGGTAAGCGGCGTGTTTTGGCTGCCAGGATAGATATGGGGGCTTATGAGTACGGAAAGGTAATTTATGTAAACGACGATGCCCCTGGACCTACTCATGATGGTTCAACCTGGGACTCCGCGTACCTGTATCTGAAGGAGGCTCTAAGTGTTGCTGTAGCGGGTGAGGAAGTTTGGGTAGCGGCTGGTACCTATTATCCTGATGAAGACACAACAAACCCTGATGGCACTGACAATCGCAATACTACTTTCCAGCTGGTTGGAAAAGTATCTATCTATGGTGGTTTTGCTGCCGATGAGGATTCGCTTAATGAACGTGACTGGACTTTCAACAAAACAGTACTAAGTGGTGATATTGATGACGATGATATAGATTTGCCTGATGGCGAAAACAGCTACCATGTTGTTGCAGGTGCTGAAGGTGCCTTTGTTGATGGTTTTGTAATAACAAGGGGTATAGCTGACAGCGCTGGGGGCTTCGGTGGTGGCGGTATGTTAAATGACAGTGTTTTGACTGTCGTTAGGAATAGCATTTTCTACTCAAATATGGCGGGCAGTAGTCAACATGGGGGAGGTATATACAATCGCAACGGCAGTAACTCTGTACTAATAAACTGCATTTTCAGCGGTAACAAGACAACTGGCAATGGTGGCGCCGTGTATAATGACAGCAGCGATTTGACACTGATTAATTGCACAATTACCAATAATTACGCAGAAAGTACTGCTGGTGGAATGTATAATGTTAGTAGCAATCCGACTTTAACAAACTGCATACTTTGGGATAATGAGGATAGTGGTGGAATAGACAACCTGGATGCACAAATCTACGGCGGGTCGCCAGTAGTCAGCTACAGTTGTATAAGGGGCTGGTCCGGTGGTGTAGGAAATATAAATATTTCTCCACAGTTTGTTAATACAGGTCATTGGGATGCTACAGTTGCGCCGAACAGTATCGAACTTGAAGTCACCGTGCGCGACTTTATTGTTTCCCAGACAGAAGAAAATGACTATCCAGGTTACTCTGCGCACCCGGACTTTCAGTCTACTGTATCAGGTGTCGAGGAAGGTATCGTCAAGGACGATTTGGATCCAGCCGGAGAACCCATCGATAATAAACCTGATTTTACTGATGACCCTGCAGGTCTTGTTTCGGTTACTAACGTAACAAATTTCGATAAGTGGTATAATGATGATCCCAGCTATAACAAGTCAACTCCACTCCAACTTGAACTTGTGCATAAGGGAAATGGTATCTATGAATTCAGAGACCCGTGGTTTTTCCCCATTGATGACCATCTATTCGGGAGCTACCACCTCTCTGCTACTCCCGATGGTGATGGTAAATATCATAATTTCCATTTCACTTTAGAGTTGCATACTACGTTTACCTATTATGGAACCGGTGAATACTTCAGAATATATCAATCGGACGATGATATGTTCCTATTTATTAACAAAAAGCTGACTCTCGACATAGGCGGAATACATCGCCCAGCAAAGCGATATCTAGAAATAGAGGACAGAGACGGATATGGTGGAGATGTATATTTGTATAAGGTGGATGAAAATGGAGATCCTCTTGAGTCGCACTATGCCTACTTTGATCTTGACCTGCAGCCTAACGTAACTTATGCCTTCGATTTATTCTTTGCCGAGCGCCATACTGATCTGTCGCACTTCGAGTTTAGCACCACGATTGAATTAAAAACTAATTTCACTCCGGGTGATTATCATTTGCAGGCTGGTTCGTCATGTATTGATGCAGGTAATAACGATGCTGTGCCGTCGAATGTTGAAACGGACATTGAAGGCGTTCCCCGCTTTGTCGACGACGCAAATACGGTTGACACCGGGGCGCCGCCGAATGATGCTCCGTACGTTGATATTGGGGCGTATGAATGCCGGTTCCAGATAGCCCCGGTGGCCAGTGATGACAGTTATAATTTATATAATGACGAGACATTAACAATTGATGCCTCCAGTGGGGTTCTAACTAACGATATAGATGGTAATGATGATGAGCTTACAGCAGAGCTGGTATCCGGTGTTTCTTATGGAAGCTTAACGTTCAATTCAGATGGGTCATTCGAATACACGCCGGGTGCTGATTTTGTCGGCGACGATATTTTCACATACAGGGCTTACGACGGCCAAAACTACTCTGAAGAAGCAACCGTAACAATCACTGTTTACCGGCCGTTGAGTATTAACCTCGTCAATACAATAACAATAATATGGCCTATAAATGAAATACAACAAACAGTACATTTATCAGATGTAAATGTAACAGGCGGTAATTCGACATTACTAACGACTTTGTGGACGGCACACGCACTTCCGCCTACAGGTTACATTTCGGGCTACACTCCCGATGCGACATATTTAAATCCAATTGTTACGCTTCAGCTGGACCCCAACATTTTTGTCCACCATACAGAATTAGATTTTTTACTTAAACTTGTGGCTGATGATAGGACAAGAACCGCTGAAAAATGTTTGCTAATCGAAGCGAAACCTGAGGGAGGAGGCAATTGTGCTCCTGAAGTTGATGCCGGTGGTCCTTATTCTATAGATTATGTTAATAGTCCGTTGAACCTTGATGGTGATGTGAAAGACGATGGTCTGCCGTTTAACGGAAACTTATTTATAGGATGGGAATCTAATAACTACTGTCCGCCATCCGGTGCTGAACAGTATTTCGAGATAGTCGGCGAGGTAAAATTCGCAGACGAGTACTCTGAGGACACGACTGCGACATTTACACAACCGGGAACATATCACCTCCTGTTAACGGCTTCGGACGGCCAGAAAACAACCGTTGATACTGCAGTTGTTTATGTTGGTGGAATAGGTAATCAAGTACCTGAAATTGATGCCGGTACAGGCCAAAATATTACACCTCCCGACGATGAACTGTGGCCATCTTTTAGGCTGGATTCATCGGTTACAGATGACGGCCTGCTGATAAGTCCTCCAGAAATTGATTGGCAGCCGGTTATCCAACCAGATGTGGGAACAGTGACGTTTGACGACACGAAGGCGGAGAAACCAGTAGTAACATTTACCGAGTCCGGCACTTATGTGCTTCAATTAGAAGTTTCTGACGGTCAATACACAGTGTTTGACTATGTGGAGATTATCGCAAATGAACCACCATTCGCTGACGAATTTGACGTTTATGCCGGCGAGGACCAGGAGATTAAGCTGCCCAACTTTGCACAACTTGAGGGTGAGATTACTCCTTTGGAAATTGACGCTTACGTGACAAAGAAATGGAGAAAAAAGAGCGGGCCGGGCAAAGTCGAGTTTACTGATGATGCAATAGTAAATCCACAGGCTTCTTTTTCCGAGCCTGGGGAGTATGTGTTGGAACTTAAAGGGAGGTACGCCACGGTTGAAGAGTCAAACGATGTGATGATAGATGTCAAGCCCGGCATACAAATTAGCGCTGGCTGGCACCATACGCTCCTCATTGATGACACGGACTTTAAAAGTGTGTGGGCTTGTGGACAGGATGGGAGTAGTTATTATGGCTATAAAGGTGCGCTTGGAATTGGTGATTATGGTTATGATCATTATGAAACTATACCTGTGCGGGTGCATCCCGGTGAGCAGGATTCTCTTGACTACCTGCGAGATATCACAGCGGTGTCTGCGGGTTGCATGCATTCACTGGCTCTGGATATGAACAATAAAGTCTGGGCCTGGGGCGATAATTATTTTGGCCAACTTGGCAATGGTCAAGCAGTTGATGAAACTACCCCTGTAAGGGTCACAGGTGGTGGGCAGAACGGTGGCTTTCTTGAAAGAATTGTTGATATTTCAGCAGGCTTATACAAGCCACATTCTTTAGCGGTTGAATCCAACGGCGATGTCTGGGCATGGGGTTCGGATTATTATGGCCAGCTTGGTAATGGTAATAACGTAAGTACTCCAGTTCCTATGCAGGTTCATTCCGGAGAGCAGGACCCCTCATATGATATCGATAACAATCCGACCACGCTAAAGAACATTGTTGCCGTCTCCGGAGGAGAGAATTACTCTATGGCGTTGGAGAAGCTGGATGAGACAGACCCTAACTGTAATGGCAGGGTTTATACATGGGGTTCTCAAAACACTTTCGAGTTGGGAGGTATTAGTTATAGGCGCGGCAGGTTAGGTGATCCGGATACTTATGAATCGGTTCATTATCCTGTAAAAGTCCATTCAGGTGAGCAGGGTCTTGATACATATCTAATAAATATTGTCGCCATTTCCGCATGTTCTGACCATTCGATGGCATTGGAGAAGCTGGATGAGACGGACCCTGACTGTAATGGCAGGGTTTATACGTGGGGTTATAACGGACCGGAATGTGACACGAAAGGCGGCCGACTGGGTGATCCAAATACTAATCCTGATCCAAATAGTTCAACTCCAAAATCAGATGAATTATCTTACAGCAATACCCCGGTACTAGTTCATTCCGGCGAGCAGGAATTAAATCAATATCTGATTAACATCATAGATATCTCAGCGGGTTTATCTCATTCTATGGCTCTTGACAAAGAGGGTAACGTTTGGGCCTGGGGAGATAATACATTTGGCGAGCTTGGAAATGGTAAGAATGAGGAAGATTATGAGCCTGAGTCTTCGAGAGAACTAACGCCGGTCAAGATTGTTGCTCCCGATAGAGATGAAGATACCTTCCCGGACGACCTTAACGGAGATGAAGATTATACAAATGATTTTCTCGGGGACGATATACCCATAATTGCCATCTCTGCCGGATATTGGCACTCTCTGGCAATGGACGAAATGGGTAATATTTATTCCTGGGGATATAATGAGGAAGGTCAGCTTGGAATCGGTTCAAAGGAAAATAAAAAAATCCCGCAACTGATGCCACCTCTGGGTGCAAGGGTTAAGAACCTTAATAAATCTCCGGGGGAGCGGTCGTGGTATAGTACAATTCAGGAGGCTATTGATGATGCCTCAGACAATGATACACTTGTGGCCTATCCAGGGACATATAGTAGAATCGTTATTGGAAAGAATATTATCTTAAGGAGTTTGGACCCAAATGATTTGAGTATAGTTTCAAACACTATTATTAACGGAGTCTCTTCTACTGATTACGATGTAGTCACGTTCAGTTCAAACAATACTTCGACACTTTCGGGCTTTACTATCACTAATGGGCGGCGAGGTATTGACTGCACAACATCTTCATCACCCACTATTATAAATAATATTATTCACAACAACCAACAATATGGAATACGTTGCAGACAGACAAACACGCCGATAATAAAGAACAATCTGATTTTTGGCAATGCATTAAGCGGGATAAAACTTAATAATGCTTCTGCTATCGCTTTGATTCGAAATAATACTATTGTTGATAATCGGCATGGTATCCATTTCGAAGGAGAAAATCAGCCGCCTCAGCCAAAGGTACGCAACTGTATAGTTTGGGGCAATGTTGATGGAGATTTTTATAATACCAAAAGCATAGTATTTAACGATGTTCGATATTGCGCAAGTAGTGGAGGGTACGATGGTGAAGGCAATATTGATGTAAATGAAAGTATTTTCGTTAGTACTGACCCGGCCGATTATTACCGTCTAAAATCAGACAGCACTTATATCAATCCCTGTATTGACGCAGGTGAGCCGAATGCTGAGCCTCCTTATACCGGCGAAAGCGATATCGATGGCCAGATTCGTGTTATGGGACAACGCGTGGATATCGGTGCGGATGAATTTTCAATTTACTTTGTTGAGGCGGGAGAAGTTAAAATAACGACAACGACCGAATCAGTTGATATGAATGACTCTGATATACTGTACAATCATCATTTTCCACCGGGTCCGACTCTTAGCGTGCTATGGTCTGTATTGAAGGGGCCGGATGGTTGGGATGGAAATGAACCATTCGATAATAACTCGTTTCTACATCCGACTGCTACATTTGACACGGTTGGCGAATATAAGTTACGACTGGAAGTCTTTGAGGACGGACATTTGGTCGGAATGGACACAGTTGTAATCATAGTCGTATATGGTGTTGAAGTTACAAGTGACCAGGAAGAAATTGAGTTACCGTATTATGATACCGTTAACTTAACGGCCGCGGTTATCGGGTCCGGGCCCGATTATTCGCTGGAGTGGATTGGCCCTTACGAGCCTGAAGTTGTATTTGGAAGCCCGGACCAAAACCAGACCACAGCGACCTTCAGTTGGCCGGAGGATTATGTAATTGATGTGTTAGTGACGGACAATTCTACTGGTTCTTTAATTGGTATTGGCACGATTGATATCGTTGTTGGTTACTCGCCTGTCGAAGTCAATGCAGGACAGGACCAGGAAATCACACTTCCTGATAACAGTGTTTATCTGGCCGGCTCTGTCAGGGGCAGTGGGATTGCTTCAGTACTGTGGGCGGCGAGTGAAGAAGCGACAGACCTGGTAAGATTTAGCACCCGTTCATTATTGGATACCTGGGCCGAGTTTGACGAGCCGGGCATTTACGATATTGCGTTATTTGCTTTAGACGGTAGGGGGAATTTCCGGGATATCGACATAGTAACGATTACAGTTAATAGACAAAGCTACGGACATATAATCGTTAACGCCGGTGAGGATAGAACCATCATTCTGCCGCAGAATTTTGTTTTTCTTGATGGTTACGTGGAGATAAACGACGTTAATTATACCACCGAGTGGATAAGTAATGTGCCCACTGTGGTTCATTTTGATGATTCGTCTTTGTTGCAAACCTATGCGACATTCGATGAGGCAGGCATTTTTGATATTAGTCTGATTTTAAAAGACAGTATTGGTGTGCCGTTAGCGAGCAGTACTATCACTGTTACGGTTCGTTACGAACAGGTGATTATTGAAGCCGGCGAAGACCAAACGATTAACCTGATAGATGGTATGGCTGCGGTTAATTTAGCCGGTGAAGTTATTTGCGGCACTTATGATTCGGTGCAGTGGATAGATACCTCCGGCGGTTTGGTTACATTTGAGGATTGCAATCAGCTGGAAACCACGGCGATTTTTACACAAGGCGGAGAATATAGACTTGGGCTGGTAGCTAAAGATACTTCTGACGACATACTCACATTTGATACCGTTACTGTTGTGGTCAACTATCAGGAGGTTACTATATATGCTGGTGAGAACCAGGAAATTACCGGATTTCCACTGCGAAATGAGGCGGCTTTACACGGACTTATTATCGAAGGTGATCCGGAGGAAACGGAGTGGATATATAACGGTCCTGCCGGCCTGGTAAAATTTGGTGACGTTTTTTCGTTGTATACCTGGGCGGAATTTGAAGAGCCTGGAATATATCAACTTGGGCTAGTGGCGAGAGATGGAGGAGTCGAGGTTGGTTGGGATGTAGTGTCAATCGATATACTCCCCGATAACAACGACATAGTGGCTGAGGTTACAGGTAGTTCACAGGTGACACTTGTAGGTGGCACTGCCACGGTTCATCTTACCGGTATTGTTGTTAGCGGGACATATTTTACCATAGAATGGAGATTTACAGGCCCGGCAGGTTTATTAAGCATAGCCGACTTAGGAGGAACGAATCCCTATTTTGCTGATGTAACGTTCTTTGAACCCGGAAACTATGATATAGGCTTTTTAGTTAAAAATAGTGATAATCAGGTTATCGGCTTTGGAAAAGCTGCAGTTACCGTCAATCCTGAGATTCATCGAAGTTTAACTGTACAGGCAAATGCGGTTCCCGAAGATATCACTTTGCCCGAGACAGATACCACGACATTAAGCGTTACTGTTTTTGGTAATGGTTCTTACGATTACTGGCAATGGATTGACCCATCAGGTCTGGTAACCTTTAGCCAGGCAAATGGAACTGCTCCTGTAGCCGATGTAACAGCAACATTTACAAATGCGGGGGTTTACGATTTAGGTATCCTGCTGAGAAATGGAGGAGCAACCGGAGATATCGTCGGATTAGATAAAGTGACTGTTCCCGTGAGGTGTGAGACTTGCCGGTATATTGAGGTAGATGCAGGCCAGGACCAGGAAGTTATGCTGCCGTTTTCAGGCGGTGTAGAAGTTGACCTGCACGGTCAAATTACCGGCAATATTCCATATAACTCAGCGAAGTGGCTCGATCCTTCGGATGGTTTTGTAGAATTTGGACAAGTAGAATTTGACTATGGGCAGGAGATAATAACAACTGCAACATTTACAGAACCGGGAATATACCATTTAGGGCTGTTAGTGGAAGATAGCAATGGAGTCCGAATCGTGGCAGATAATGTTGCTATTACAGTCAATTCTTATGACACAAAACAGTCATTGTATGTGGATGCCGGCGACTCACAGACAATAACATATCTGGTTGATGAATATGTAAATTTGGCCGGTACGGTAAAAGGCAGCGGACAGTACGATAGGGTAGAATGGCGTACATGGACACCTGATGTGGTTACCATCGAAAATGCTGATGACCCGAATACCAGAGTGTTCTTTGAATTACCTGGTACCTTTAAATTAGGTTTCTTTGCCTTGCTGGATAATATGGAAGTTGTGTGGGATACTGTGGAAATCACCGTTGAAATTCCCGAAGTCATTATTACCGCGAAAGCATATTGTACTGAATGCAATGATGGGGCGGGAAGATGGATATCCGAAGAATATAATAAGCTGTACAACGGCAGCCCTGTAACAATCAGCTTGATGGGTGAGTTACTGGGTGCGAATCCGGCCAGCTTTACATATCAGTGGTTGACCAATGCCCCATCGGAGTTAATGACGATTGATGATGTGAATAGTCAAACCACTGATGTAACAATTTACTGGCCTAATCCGGGAATAGGGATTGCCTTGGACGTTTTTTACGATTCCAACTTTGTAGCACGAGAAACGATATGTCTAATAGTATTGCCGGGCGAACCGGTTGTAGATATTAATTGTGGGTATTACGAGGTCAAACCGGGAGAAACATTGCATATTGATCAGGTATTTTTATGGGATAACAATGATATCAATGAGGCTAACATTGTATGGTCCAGCGATCCTTTGAGTGGCGTTTCGTTTGATTATAATGCTCCTTATTCTAAGGAAAAACCCGGTGTAACATTCCAGAACATAGGACTTTTCACTCTAACACTGGCCTATACCGATGATTTAAACCAGACGGATTCAGATTCTACCTACGTATATGTTGCTACAGAGGTGGGTGAGCCGTATGTTTTCGCAGGCGCGCCAAGGACCACTGTGCCTTATCGCGAAATACTTATCGATGATGCAATTATTACACCTGTTTTGAATGATTTATACTACGAGTGGACAGTGGAGCCTGAAGAAGGCGTTCTCTATTTTAAATCCTCTTCAGATAGAAATATATATCCTCTAATAATGTTTTCTGAGCCGGGTACGTATGCAGTTACTTTAACGGTTACAGTTATCAAAACCGGGGAATTATTTGGGCAATCGGAGGTAACTTTTACGGTCCAGCCCTACCAATTTCAGGATGATGAAGCACCTGAAATTACATTATTTGAAGCCGAAGCAGGTGGTCAGGATGTGGACGGCATGTTGGATGTACACGGTGATATAGATATTGTAGTTGAGGCGAAGGATGAAAACATTGACTACATCGAACTTAAGGTGCGCGATAACGGCTCAAGAGAGCAGGTTATCTCCGCGGATAACTACCTGCTCCTCGAAGGAACAGCGGAAAAGCCGTTCAAATTACGTCTTACCCACACGCTGGATACATACTATAGCGGTGATGTTATTCTGGAGGCTATCGTATTTGACAAGGCTGGCGATTATGCCGTTGCGAGTAAGTCATTCTCAAGTATCCATACAATAGCAAGCTTTGCTGTTACTCCGGAAACTGTTAGTGATATTGGAGATACTCTTGAATTTGACGCAAGTTTGAATTTTTCGCAGAGTTGGACTTTGGAAATCCCAACTGTTTACAGTACAGGTGGCGATGGCAATACCGTCTCGATTATTGGTCAACTACCTGATTTCAATGTTATGTCGGATGGTTCCTACCAGGCCATTTTAACTGCCGGCAGTGACCAGGCTAAAGTTTCATTTAACGTTGCCGCTAATATGACTCAGGACAACTTGAAAGCAGAAATTATTGAAACCGACTTTGAAGTTGATATGTATAAGGTACCAACAAAAGTCAGACCAACGATAACTGAGGGGCTTTATAATAATCTTGAAGGTTTTGCATATCATAGTGTTTTTCCGGATGATGTGTATTATAAGATAGAAGTTTACGAAGTAGATGTAGAAAGACCCGGTCGATTTGACACTTATGATTGGGACCCGACCTACTTCGTTAAAAATGTAACACCAGGGCCGAGGGATGAAAATGGTTTTAGAAATGCTTCAGTCGGTTCCGGCAGTACGGCTGAATCATTCGGCACTTTGGACTTTTCGACCATCAAAAATGGTTCTTATCGTTTGCTGTTGACAGTCAAATGCCACGGTTTAGTAAAACATGATGATGTATTGATTGTGCTGGATTGCCCGCTCAAGGTGGGTAATGTCAAATTCTCTCAGGAAGACACTGTCATACCTGTCGGAGGATTCCCTATTCGAGTGGTCCGCAGCTATGACAGCCTTAGTAGGAATAACGCCGGCGATTTTGGTTATGGCTGGACTTACTCCTTTGCTGATATGGATATCAAGCTGAATGAAACTCGTGTAGATGTATATGATTATGGAAGTAGTAATATTGTTAACATACGTTGCGGTGGAGACTTTGACCGGGATGTTACGCTTACTTTACCTGATGGAACGCGAGCTACTTTTGTCCCGAGGTTTCAGCCGTGCGATGGTCTTGGCCAAGCGAATTGGATGGTTATGTATGACGCCCCTGAAGGCGTGGAGGCTAAACTAACACCTGAACCTGCGTGTATGCTGGTTTATGGCGGACCTTATGTTGGCAAATATTGGATAATTGGCGGCAGTGATTTGTTCCGGCCGTCGGTTACTGGTATGGCGGTGAATTTGAGTCTGCACGATTTTCCAGGTTTTGTACTCGAGACATCCGACGGTACAAAATACCACATCAAAAGAAACACTTATGGTTTACAAACAGTAAGTGGTTTGGGTGATAATTATTTTCGATTTGAATCTTTTGGTAAGCCTTATTTGGACTTTATTGAAACTGCTAATGATGAGAAGATTGTATTCGATTATGGAGGTTCTTCTAATCCTGAGGGCATGAAGCCAATCGGCATTCAGCACCTGCGGCCGGATGGCTTGGGCAGCTATGAGACAATCGGGTCTATCGATATTTATCGCGACCCGACTACCGGTTACATCACATCGATTAAAGCACCGGGCGACAATCCGGCATATCCCAGCTTAATGTACGAATATGACGACTATGGCAACTTAGTGAAAGTCTCTAAGCTTGTTTACGAAGATGACCCTGATAATCCCGGCAATCCGCGTTATGAGCATACCACTTATGTTTACTCAGATGAATTACATCCACCTGTTGACCATTATATAACCGCAATTCAAGACAGCCGTGGTTTATACCCAATACGATATATATATGACTATTCCGGCCGATTGCAAAAGGTAATCGATGCCAAAGGCAATGAAATCGAAATCAAACACGATATTATTGGCAATACCGAAACTGTTACCGACCGTTCCGACAACGTGACAATATATGAATATAATACGCGTGGAAATGTAATTTCAGTAACCAATGCCAAAAGCCAGACTACTACATACGAGTACAACGACAGCCGTAATCCCGATAAACCCACCGCCATCAATGTGCCGATGGATGCCGGTTTCAGCACAACGCAATATGAATATGACAGCAGAGGAAGGACTATCAAAGTTATCGATCCGGAGCTGAATGAAACACATAATCACTATGATTCCAGCGGTAATCTCATTGCAAGCTGGCACCTTGTGCCGAATCCGGATAATCCAACCGAAGACGTGGCTGTAGTTACCGTCAACAGTTATGATGAAGATAATATGTTGACCCTAACGCGAATCTTTATGGATGTTCAAGATGATTATACAAACGGTTATCAAAATAAGGATATTTTCAGTTATATAAAGCATATTGAGCAAACGGAATATGACTACGACGGCAAAAACCGGCTGGAAGAAATTCACAAAGTTGACCCACAGCAAGTCCTTGCTACCGTTGTTACAAGATATGTTTACAATGAAGGCTTAAGCAATTCGCCCGACCAGCCTTATCAAATAAGCGAGCCGTTCAACCTGGGTGAAGAGCCGAATTATATCCAGCATTTCTATTACGATGACAAAGGCAACCAGACTGAGTCCTGGTACGAATGGGACGACCTGCAGACTTCAGGCGTAAATCCCGACCTTTATGTCTTTACAGTCACGGAATATGACGAGGAAGGACGTGTAGTAAGGACAAGACGTCTGATAGATGACGAGAATCCTTACAATGAAAACGACCTTGTAAGCGAACTCGTGCTGAGCCAGACTACCTACAATGATATCGGAAAGCCTGATACCGTCGAGGGCCAGCACCTGCCTGATGAATACGGGATTTTAACGCTTTATGATTATGATGAGCTTGGCAACCTCGTCGAGACCAGCACATATAAGCCGGTATTTGTTACCGACCACTGGGACTTCCAGCTGCTTACAACCACGCAAAACCTCTACGATAACGAGAGCCGGATGCTGGTTACCGTTGGGCCCTATGACCCGTGCGATCCGAATCTGCCGGCCGGCACCGAAACTGTCTATGACTCGCTCGGCAGGGCGGTCGAGACCCGCCGATGGGCAGGCATCCAAATTAGCTTGGTGGACCTCGTAGTCGATGATGTAATTGTTGGCAAGACCGTAAATCCAGTAGCAACAGTGGCTAATGCCTGGGATGGTACAGGCAGCCAGCCGACGAATATCGGCTGGACAGCAAACGATGGCCTGCTGCCGATTGCCGGCCATCCAACGCAGGGCGAGCTGTCTTACAGCCGAACAATATACGACACCGCTGGAAGGGTTTCAAAAATCTATCAGCAGGATGAGACCGGTATTGAGCATTGTATAAACGAATATATTTACGATACGGCCGGCAAGCAAACATTAGTTAAAACGCTGCCCGGTACGACCGATGAAACGATAACAGAAACTCATTATGAAGGTACAAGACGCGATTGGGTAAAGGACGCTCGAGAAAACACAACCTCGTTCGATTATGATACCCTCGGAAGAGTGATTAAAACGACATTCCCGGCCACGGCTCAAAATCCGGTAACTTATGTACATATCGATTATGATGGATTAGGTAGAAAGACATTTGAGTCAAAGCAAACGGCGGAAGAAGACCCGAACTACGCTATCGGCAAGGTGTTTGAGTACGATTCGGCAGGTCGTGCGACCGCGGTTATATTGCCGGAGGTCGAAGACCCGGAAGATAGTAACAACATGAAGAACCCGGCCTATGATTACGAGTATGACAATCACGGAAACCTGATTAGCATTACTGATGCCAAAGGACGGCAGACACAGTTTACTTATAATGAACTGAATCGATTAACCTCAAGAACACTACCGTTAGGCCAGAAGGAAATCAAGGAGTACGATGAATACGGCAGAATTAATTACGCTGAAGATTTTGAGGGGCAGGTTGCTATATTCGATTACAATCAGAAAGGTCTATTGGAATATGCGCGATACTATAATAGTAAAGCTGAATATCTCGCTAATTATCCTGAAAACGCTGAGCCTAATATTCAATACAATTACGACAACCTTGGACGAAGAATTTCAGTTCTGATAGATGGTGACGAATATGGTTACCAGTATGATGTAGAAAATAGGGTAACTTTATTAACTTCGCCGCAGGGTGAGATTGCTTACTCTTACAACGATATCACCGGTAGACGACAGTTTGTACGAACGCCAGCCGATGGCAGCGATACCGAAGTTAAATATGCCTATGATGCATTAGGTAGGCTCTCGGTCGTTACAGTTCAAAAGTACAATGGTGTTGCTACTAATGAAATATTTGATTATGGCTATAATGAGGTTGGGGCACTGGACTGGATATGTTATCCAAACGGCGGTTGTACCGTTTATAACTATGACTCGCTTAACAGATTAACTGAGCTTACAAATGAAAATTCTTTAAGTGAAGTATTAAGCAGTTTTGTTTATGGACTTGCCGACGATGGTCAGCGAGAATTGGTAACCGAGACCTTTGCCGGCCAGCAGACTAATATCACGTGGGGATATGATGATTTGAATCGTCTATTAAGCGAGACTTACGATGCGCCGGGGACTTCGGATGATTATAGCCAATCATACACCTATGATTTGGTTGGTAATAGGATAATTGACACTCTCGATGGTAATGATATTTACTATCACTATAACACCAATGACCAGCTTCTTAAGGAAACATCGGACCCGGCAGGAACTAATATACTGGTTCAATATCAGTATGATGATAATGGCTCATTAACTCAGGCCGACAACGGCACAGTAAATACTTATACTTACAATTTGCAGAACCGTCTTGATTCGGTTACGGTCGGTTCCAATCCGACAATAACTTATAAATACAATCCTGATGGCATTCGCATCGAGAAGAAAATTGGAAGTCTTGAACCGATTAACTATCTTATCGACCCGTATAATCACACTGGATATTCTCAAGTCCTAAAGGAAGTAAAAACCGGCACAGATCCCGTTGTTTATATTGTAGGTTCAGATGTTTACGCCCAGGCCGTGGGCTCTGCAAATCCGGTATATTTATTATATGATGGTCATGGGTCAGTAAGGCAAATGGCGGATAGTTCCGGAGCCTTAATTACCGGCCAGACTTTCCACTACGATGCATACGGAAATATCATAAACTCAGTAACACCTGCTACGAGTTTGCTTTACTCGGGTGAATGGCGTGATTTTGATTCCGGACTTGATAATTTGCGTTCTCGTTGGTATAACTATCCAACCGGCACACTTAACCAAATTGATTATTATAGGGGTAATAAAGTCGACCCACAATCTTTACACAAGTATCTGTATTGTCACAGTAATCCAGTTAATATGACTGATCCGTCTGGAAGATTTAGTCTTTCAGAGACAATATCCGTTGTTTCTATTCGAATGATTGCCTTTAACACATGGGCCGGTGGATATGTTAGAAGTGCCAAGCCATTTGTTAAAACTTTCATGGGATTGACAGTTGCACACGATATTTACCAAGGGATTGAGGCCGGTGCTACAGTTTCAGCATTAACTATAGGTTCAGGTGGCAATGTTAAAATGCCCCTCGAGTTGGGATTTGCCGGTGGTGCCGAAGTAGCTATTGGAAGAAATAGTGGAGAAGTTGCTGCATTTGGTTTCGGTGGTCCTACAACAAATTCACATTTTGGTGCATCATTATTAAACATAGGGTTAGCCTTTAATACGGCAAGTTCACAGAGGTATGAAGGTAGAGGCAGAGCTGTAACATTCTCGTTATCTCTTATTCCATCAAATGTAAGACAGAAGATGCTAAACAATCTCCAAGTCTTTTTGCCAAAACTGCATAGCGCATTTTTACGTCGACAGAATGAATTGGCTGGCGCCATTCCTTCCGAGATGGTGACGAGATTTTCAAACGCGCTGACTTCATTTACAGCTAAGACGTTTAGTGACGATGCTTCAGTAACTTTATGGGGTGCTGCGGGTAATTCTTTTGGTTTTAGTCTTAGCCCTGGTTACTCGACCTTCGGCCCATCCGATAAGGTAACTGCGAGTTACATTTTCTATGAACAGATTGCACCTGAAGAGGATGGCCGAGATATAGAGGTTCCTTTCTAAGGTTATCTTCCTATGAGTAGTTTAGTATGGATTGATTTTAGTGTCAGTGCTAATTGTATTCATATACTAGATTTCGATATTTAATGATTGGGGAAATCAAATGAAAGACATAGCAAAGTTGTTTGCAGGTATACTCGCTATGATTACACTTATTGGATTCGGCATTGCTATTGTGTGTGAAGGATTGAGTGTCATAGGCGCCAGCATGTATTCTACGAAGATACGATTCCCGCTTAGTAATGTGGGTAGCTATGATGTAGATGAAGAAGGAAGTATATATTGTTATACAGGAGCTTACCATCGCATGCAGATTTTTGATAGTGATGGAAGTTTACTAAAAGGATGGTTTGTGAAAGCTGGCCGTGGTGGCCAAATCCAGATCAAGGATAACCAAATACACTTTGCATCTATAGATGACAAGTATTTTATATTTGATATGTTCGGCAATGTGGTTACTCAGTCTAAAGACAATGATGCCTATAATCGTCTTTATAAAATTGCAAGAAAAGAAGACCGCCGCGATGGAAGTGATAATACCTACAAACTCAAAAATACTCTGGTAAATACCCGTATTTTTAAGTTTAGCCCTTCAGGGGAGAGAAGTTTAGTTTTGACCGATCCACTTTACTTATGGTTTTTCCGATTGTTGCTTCCATGTTCGCTGTTCTGTTTGCCATTTGGAATATGGATAGGTATAGCTTCCATTCGAAAGAAGTCCGATGATTAAAAAATTGACTATTATTTTTATTTTTTCAATTCTTATAGGAATTTTTGCGGCACTCTGGGGTCTTTCAACACAAACAGAACTCGGTTCATCACAGAAGGAGATTCATTCTGTTGCTTTATATTATGGAATAGAAGGATTCGCGGTTGTTTGGATAATTGCTTTGCTAGGTATGGTTTTCGATAGAAAGCATAAATCTGTAAATAAATCCAATGAAAAATCATCTATTACACCAACCCAAAACTTTATACAAGATTGAATGATAATTAATAGCCATTCACACTATTAAGTTAAATTTAGACTTTGATATTAATATATAACGTCTATTATGTAATATTCTTTTGCTGTCGAAGGCCGCGATGAGGAAACCGAAATTACTTCGCCTTCGGCGAACGTAAATTAATATCCGAACCGCAGGCAGCAAAAGTATTTTCAATTCACCTAACATACCTTAAAACGGAAACCATATGTCGGCTATGACAGGCTTGGCAGAAAGGAATGGCAGTCGCAAATCACCGCCCAGCCCGACGCCAATATACTTGACCCGTGTGAAATCCGCTGGTTCGAATACGATGTGGCGGGGAGGTTAAGGAAGGTTTGGCTGCCTGTTGTGTTTGACCCGTGCAGTGAGCAGTGGATCGAGCCGTGTTACGAATACGAATACGATGTTCACGGCAATATGGTGCTGCAACGAGACCCTAAGGGGAGAGAAACAAAGTTTACTTACGACCATTTGCATAATCAGACATTGCGAACGCTGCCCGGCGGTGCGACTGAAATAAAGGAATATGATGAGTTTGGCCGACTTTACTTTGCGAAGGATTTCAAAGGCCAGGTGACCGGCTTCGAATATGACCCGCGGGGCCTGCTCGAATATAAGAAATATTATCTTGACGAGGGTCATTATGACGTGAACGACCCTTGTGAGGTAGTTCAGTACATTTATGACAACCTCGGTAGAAAGTCGCAGGTTATCGATAGCTATGGTACTACGACTTATGAATATGACTCCGAAGGCAAGCTGCTAAGCGTAGATTCGCCACAGGGAGTGATCAACTATGAATACAATCCAATAACCAACCAAAAAACTCGAACCTACAGTTCCAATACAGATGCTAATTACCTCTATGACAAAATCGGGCGACTCTTACAGGTGCAGACTGCTTCGGAAACAGCTACGTACTACTATGACGCTGTCGGTAATCGTGATTATATGGATCTTGAACTGGACGGCTCAGCAGGATACGAAATCAGAACCGATTACACCTATGACAACCTTAACCGGCTGACCGAGTTAGTGCAGCAGAAGACCGGGGGCATAGGTCTTGCCACATATAATTATACCCTCAAAGCCAACGGCCATAGGCATAGTTTAAGTGAAACCTTAAGCGAATCCCGAGATATAACCTATGAATATGATAACCTTAACCGTCTGGTTATCGAGACTGCCGACTCGGGTGGAGAAGGCTATGAGTCTAAATATACCTACGATTTGGCAGGCAATCGCACCAAGCGGATTGTTAATGTTAACGGCCAGACGCTGACTACAATATATCAATACGACCCGAACACAGACCAGCTAACTAAAGAAATACATTCCGGTCCTGTGTATGGTCTACTTTATGGTAACGAAAGATATTACGCGTATGCGAAGCCGAGTGGAAAAGGCTTTTATTACAGCGACTCCCACGGCGAAAAAATAGGGACCGCGCAGGCATTCTTTATGGGCCTGCCGTCGGTCTGGTCGCGATACCTGCTTGTGATTGCGATGGTGCTTCTGCCGGTGATGTTGTTCGGCCCGGCGACAAAGAGGGTAATTTCGAGACTGCTGTTCTGTCATAGTAAGCCGACACGCCTGCGTTTGCGTGTGCCCAAAAAAGGCATCTGCCTGTTAGTTGCCTTTATGATGCTCTTCGGACCTGAGAATTTTGACTCCATGTCACAGGCGGATGTTCAGTACACTAATCTAAGCACTGCAACATGGGCGGAAGGTGATACTACTATTGAATACACTTATGATGATAACGGCTCAGTTGAAACTAAAACCACGAAAGTTACTTCAACAGCAAGCATAGAAGAAACAATTGTCTATGGCTATAACCTTGCTAATCGTCTCGTGAGCGTTACTACCACTAAGGGCAATGTTGTTGAACTGGCTGAATATACTTATAGCGACGATGGAGTCCGCGTGCTGTCTCAATTCACCCGCACGATAGATTCCGTTATCGACCAGATGAGCACCACGACATATCTTGTGGATGCATATAATCACACGGGCTATGCCCAAACCCTCGAAAAGCAGACAGTAACTACCAATTATATCGGCGGTGTTCCACAGACACCGGTTACGCAGACAACTACGTACCTTATTGGCGATGACATTATTGCTCAAACGACGGATGGGGTGACTGAGTATCTGCTCTACGACGGCCACGGAAGTACGCGTCAGCTTGCCAGATATGATGATTCTGTGAGTATATCTGAAAACTACAGTTACGACAGCTACGGCGTATTGTTACAGGATGATACGGTTGCTTCATCCCATCCCGGCAAAGTAGATACGCAGGCCACAAGCTTGTTATACGCCGGCGAGCAATGGGACAACTCCGCCCAGATGTATTACCTCAGGGCTAGATATTATAATCCGCTTAATGGGAGATTTAACAAGTTCGACCCATATGCAGGTAATACGCAAGACCCGCAAAGTCTTCACAAATATCTGTACGTTCACAATAATCCAATTAATGCAATCGACCCAAGTGGGCTTAGCCTATTGTCTATTACGATACAGATGGCTGTAATATCTTCATTAATGGCAACCCTCCTCCCGCATGTTTTTAGGGGCTATTCGGCGGCAAAGCAGATACTTGAACTGACCGGATTAGTGAACCTTGTCCGGCGACTTGCTAACCGGGGAATTATAGAATTTGAAGTAGCTGAGAGTATCAGAGTCGAGGCGTTCCGTACCTTCACTGACCTTCTGGGAGCTATAGGAAACTCAATGCTATTAATCGCCAAAGAGGTCGCTCTTTACTTTGGTTATAGCATGGCTTTTGCCGCTGTGACACATGTTGCAATGGGAGGAGCAAAGGCGGGAGTTAAGCTTTTCAAATCAGCAGGAATTGTTATCGACGTTGCTGATGAACCGATAAAACACCATCTTGTCTTCAAATGTGCAGTCAAAAAAGGTATACGGCAAAGGCTTTGGGAATTACCTCGTAGATTACATGTTGGAAAACCGTCCGGTTTACATTCTATAATATGGCAGAATGAAAGGTTTAATAAATTACTACCGAGAAGGGGTAAGCCAATGAAAGATGTTATTAGGAATATGGGAAAACAGAAATGGCTGGATGAATTAGGTGAATGCTATAAGTGGCTTGAAGCGGCCCATCATGGAGATTATAATGGAATCTATGAAGCTTACCTGAAAGCTGTTAAGGATATAGGTGGTGCACAGGGAATTATTTAAGTTGAAATTATTTCAGGAACAAAACTATGAAATATAGACTTGGATTTGATATCGGTTATGATCCTCAGCATTGGGATTTAAATAGTTTTGAAAGAGATAGACAAGAAGTATATGAGCAACTGTTACGTTGTTTTAAATCCAAACATGGACAAATAAGCGATGCTAGGCTTAAATTTCCGGATGCTGATAGTGAGTTGGCACAAGGTTTGATCGATTTTGCTGAGAAGAGAGGATATCTATATTCAATTGGGACTTTTGTTAAATATACACGAGAAGAGATTAAAAGTGCCAGCTTTGTTCCTTTATGGACTGACTGTGGTCCACTTGACTCAAATAGAGACGGAATTCCACTAAATGAATACAAAGCTGTTCTTTGTAAATCATGTGGTAGATGTGATGATAGTCAAGTTCCCAATCCTTACAGAATAAATAAAAAGGTACTAAAAAAACCACCTGATATCTTTCGTGCATCAAATGGAGTCATTGTTCTTTCTGAAAAGACGTTTGAGTCACTGTATGATGAGATAAAGCAGTGGGTAAGCTTTGGCGAAGTAGTCGTATTCAATAATGAGCAAGTCGTACCATGTTCAGTTAAGTATAAAAGGATTCGGCCTAATAAAAAAGTGGGCATGTTTACCAGCGCGAGAGTTCAGCAACGATGTAATGAATGCGGGCAACCGACAGAGATAAGAAAGGTCCACTCGGAAGATATTTTTGAGATGAACAAAGAAGTCGTTGAATCCTTCAATAATGTATCGGCTCCTATAGCATTAGCAGGAAATTGGTTTGGTGAGATTAAGCCGGGTAAAGCGTGCGATAATAATTGGGAAGTGTTTATAAGTGGGGCCCTTCATGAAAAAATAAGGAAACTAAAATTGAAAGGTTTTGTGAAGGCTGATTGCATAATTCATGCAGCTGATGAGAAGAATTAAATCTTAATACATGACAGATAGACTTTGCGAGAAATCTGAGTTATCTATGATAAAACGTGAAGATTTTCCGGAAAAGCTTGAGGATTTGCATAAGGTAAACATTTCTCTGCCTTATGCAGAAGGAGAGTCGGAAATAACATGTCCTGTTTCTATGAAGGATATTCTTGAGTATTTAGATTGGGAGGCACCGGGCGGAAAAAATGCTGGCGGTGAAATGATAATAGATTTTGAATTAAAGTTCTTGCGAACCGCATTAGTAAACGAGACGAAATTCTGGATTTGGAGTTTTCTTGATGAAGATGACACAGAATGCTACGTTACCGTGGCATTGTACGATAATGATCCGACTTTTACAGGATATGATGAATCTTTTGGTTTAACTCCGGAACAATACATAATAATGGAATACTTTGATATTATATAGTAAGTGCTGATTCTATATGTAATCTGAGTAATGGATTTGTTAAAAAACTTTTAAGCTCTTTGAAAATTACATATAGTTACGAAGCTGTTGGTAATCGTGATTATATGGAGCTTGACCTGGACAGCTCAGCGGGATACGAAATCAGAACCGATTACACCTATGACAACCTTAACCGGCTGCTGAGTGTTACGCACGAGAAGCCCGGGCCGCAGCAGCTTGCCCAATACGATTATACGCTGAAAGCCGACGGGATGCGCACACAGCTTGCGGAGGATATATCGACCGGCGGCGGGCGAGACATAATATACACTTATGATAATCTAAACCGTGTACTTACCGAATCGGCAAGCGCCGCAAACGGCAGCTATTACGCCGAGTATACTTATGATATTGTCGGCAACCGGACTAAACGGCTTATCTCTGCCAATGGCCAGTGCATGCAGACAGATTATGAGTATAACGATAAAGACCAGCTTGTTAAAGAGACCCATACCGACCCGGGTGTGTGTTTCTATCTGGATGGCAAGCCGGTTTATGCGTATATGAAGAACGGCCAAGTCACGCATTACCGATTGTACGGCTCATCTGAAAATATCGGCCCGCTGAAGGCATTTATGCTGGGTATACCCACAAAGTGGTCGAACTATGTGATGACAACTATATTCGGCCTGTTGGCTGTTATATTACTGCTGCCTTTATTTATTAGCCACAGAGGGCAAAAAGTACACAGATTTAAGTACTTATTAAGGCAGTTACTTATTTTGCTTCTTGCGTACCTGATGCTTATAGACCCCGCGTATCTACAGCAGGTGGCCCAGGCGTCGATAGATTACGGCAGTCTGTCAAGGAGCAACTGGGGCATCGTAGATACCGACGTACATTACAGGTACGATGATAACGGTTCGCAGGCGGAAAAGATTGTCGCCGACAAGGACGAACCCGACCCGGACAATAACTTCAACGAGAAAACGCTCTATACATATAACCTCCGCAATCAGCTTACGATGGTCGAGTATACGACCGACGGTGTCAATTGGGACGTAACGACATATAAGTATAACGATGAAGGCATCCGCGTTGAGAAAAATGATAATGGGACAGTTACTGAGTATCTGGTCGATTCTTATAATCACACCGGCTATGCGCAGGTGCTTGAGGAATGGACCGATGATGTGCTTACAAAGACCTACATTATTGGCGACGACATAATCGGCGAAGCCAATAACTCTGGCACGTTTAAGTTTTATCTATATGATGGGCAAAACTCTGTTCGACACCACAGTGACAACAGTGGCAATCTAAAAGTCTATAATTATACTGGCGGGTCTTGTGATACCTTTAGCTACGATGCATATGGACATCGAGTCGATCCGTTGCAAGATGTAGTTTCGGATACATTGTTATATACAGGTGAGATGTACGACTCCAGCGCGGAGATGTATTATCTAAGGGCTAGATATTACAATCCTCTTAATGGTCGCTTTAATCAAGAAGATAGATTTGCTGGAAGTCAACAAGATCCTCAAAGTTTACACAAATACTTGTATTGTCATGCTAATCCCGTTAACTTTATAGACCCTTCTGGGATGTTCAGCTTAACCGGTCTAAACATTTCAATGACAATTAGGACTGCTTTGTATTCTATGGTTAGCGGTATTAAATTTGCTGCTTCATACCAATTTGCTACATCAACAATTGCAAAAGCAGTATTGTGGGGAATATTTTTAACAACTATTGCATTAGCAGCATATTCTCGTTTCTTGGCACCAACTGTAGTAGTTTTTATAGATAAAAATATGAAACCAACAACGTTGCATAATCCAAGCAAATCTGAAATAAAAGAAAAGATGAGAGAATATAAAGAAAACAATGTTACATTAAGTGCATTTTATGTAAGATCTCATGCTGCAAAAGATTTTATGTATTTAAGTGGAAATGTTGTTTTATCTGTTAGCGGAGGTACATTTAATATAAGCGACGCGCAAGGACCTTATGACATAGGTGCTGACCTGCAAGATTTATTGAAAAGAACAGGAACGATCATTTTAGCTGGTTGTCATACAGGAGAAGGAGATGACAGTTTGGCGGAAGATGTCAGTCGAATTTTACCGAATCGAAGAGTTCTTGGCGGCAAAAGATACACAGCACAATTACCTCTTACAGATAGTTCTTTTTTCGTTGCAAATATTTTTAAGAATGGTAAAAAAATAGGCGAAGATTTCGGATTTCATGGCCCCTAAGATCATAAAGTAGGTTTTAAAATGAATAATACAAAAGTATTTCTAATATGGATAGCAGCAATAAGCAGTTTTATATCTATTTTTTGTTCCAGTTTTTTATTGTTTGTCGAGGAAAATATTAACTTAAAAACAGGTAATATACTTATATCTATAACTAGGATGCTATCAATTATAGGTTTAGTTGGCATCATGATGTATATAACGTTTAGCAAGAAAAACACTATGTACAAATGGTTGATAATTTTAATTGTATTTATAATATCAGTACTATCTGTTCTTATGACGTTCTCTATTCAGAAAGCCGCAGTATAACTGAACCTAAGAATATAAAATTAAGTGGTAAATTTGGAAAGTATTTCCAAGGCACCTATAGGTGCCTTTTTCTTGCTCTTTGAAAAATTTATAGTGAAATATGTTATATGATGGACAGGGCTCGGTCAGGCATCACAATGATGCGGGTGGTGATTTAATCGCTTATTCCGGCTGTGACACGTTCGCTTACGATGCCTACGGCCAGCGTGTGGACCCGCTAAAGGATACCGTTAACGAGGGCCTATTCTATACAGGTGAGCAGTGGGATAATTCCGCCCAGATGTATTACCTGCGAGCCAGATACTATGGTCCGCTCAACGGCAGATTTAACCAGCTCGATCCATACGAAGGAAATCCTCAAGACCCACAATCGCTTCACAAGTACCTCTACTGCCACAACAATCCAGTGAATAACATCGATTCAAGTGGTAAATATTCTATGTTATTAAGTATCACTTTTAAGATTACAATTGTAGCTCTACTTTTAGCTGTCATTGCTTTACCAATTATAAAATATTCACAGCTAATGGCACCCAGAGGGAATACTCTGTCTGTCAATTTCTCAAATTTTGATCTTTCCGGAGTAGAACTAGCAAACGGAAATACTCCAGATGAAACAATAATCAAGGAAAATATACTTAGAAACATGACGGGGGCATTCGAAGGTGCTGGTATAACAGTAAATAGACTAATAGTGGATTCGAACTTATCGTGGACTGATCCTGAATTATCGTTCACAAATAACAAATACGAATCTCGTGATGATTCAGGAAAACTTGTCAGTATTACTTGGGGACATGAAAGGATTGGTAGTCCTAAAGGGAAAGTTCATTTGGGTAATTTTTCAATTCCTGAGTTTAACGGCAAATTTAAAAGCAATGAAGATATAGCTACTGCTATTTCATTTTTGTCAATTCATGAATCAGGTCATATTTATAAGTTAGGGCATTTAGATCGGCAAGATAACTATATGCGTAGAGATGTTCTGTTATCACCGGGAAGTGCAGTAGATGAAATTGTAGAAGCATTTATACAGCCAAGCCGATTTACTCAGGAACAATTGCAATCAATATCTAGTGCAGCATTAACAGGAAAGAGGTGATTTTTTAAGTTTTGAAGATCATGTTTATACCAACAATTAAGGAGAATTTTTAGATTCATACGTTCGGAGATTTGGAGATATTTTGATTTAATCCTTGGTTTTAGAGCAAAAAAGGCGAAAATTGCAAAAAAAGCTTAAAATAGCCCGTAAGAGACAGTTTTTAAGTTTCCAATAGGATAAACCGATAGATATAATAGGTGCAAATAAATATGAATGGAAGACAAAATAATATATTAACATTTCCCTCAAAAATTTCTTTTTCTGTTGGGATTGGTGCAGTTCTTTTCATTTTAATATTTAGAAATTTTATTATTCATAACTCTTCTCTTTCTCAACTTGGCTCTGGTTATATATCCTTTACATCTCCAGTAATAAATGGATATAATCCAAGTATCTTCTATCGAATCATGCATAATCTCACAGTAATTTGGTCTCTTATACTATATTTATTTGTAATGAACTTAGGGATGTTTTTGATATCTCATACATCATGGAATTATGAAAGAATTAAAATAATTTATTCTATTTGTGCAATAACTCATATTGTTTTTGTAGTGTTATTCGTTGTTAGTTTCTTTCTACCTATGGGAGATATGGTTACAGTTTTAGCTAAATAAAATTTCATTTAGATAAATTAACTTATCTAATTTAGAAAAATTTCAAGGCACCGGTAGGTGCTTTTTTTATTTTTTGAAATGTTTATTGTAGTTGTCCGTAGCTCATTAGACTTTTGCTGCTGGAGGCCGCGATGAGGAATCCGAAATTAATTCGCCTTCGGCGAAATCAAAATAACAATCCGAACCGCAGGCAGGTTAAGGAAGATTTGGCTGCCTGCTGTGATTGACCCGTGCAGTGAGCAATGGGTAGAGCCGTGCTATGAGTATGGGTACGATGCTCACGGCAATATGGTGTTGCAGCGCGACCCGTTAGGCAGGGAAACGAAGTTCACTTACGACCATTTGCATAACCAGACATCGCGAACGCTGCCCGGCGGCGCGACGGAATATAAGGAATATGATGAGTTTGGCCGACTTTACTTTGCGAAGGATTTCAAAGGCCAGGTGACCGGCTTCGAATATGACCAGCAAGGCCGACTGGAATATAAGAGTTATTATGCAAACCAGACCAGATACGACGCCAATGACCCGAATGAGGTAGTTGAGTATATTTATGATAGCCTCGGCAGAAAGACGCAGGTTATCGATAGTCTTGGAACCACGACTTATGAATATGACTCCGAAGGCAACCTGCTCAGCGTCGACTCGCCGCAGGGAGTAATCAACTATGAATACAATCCAATAACAGGTCGCAAAGACGTAACATTTACAACTGATACGGAAGAACAATTCTTATATGATGAGTTTGGTAGGCTCGAAGCGGTCAACCTTGTCGAACGCAACGGGTTAGCCGTATCAGAGCAGTTTGATTACACTTATAATCCGGTTGGGTCGCGTGAGTCGCTGAAATACGCTAATGGCAATTACGCTGAATATGAATATGATGCGCTTAATCGTCTTAAAAACTTAACGAATTACCAGACAGACCAAAAGACGGCTACTCTAAGCGGCTTCACCTATACGCATTACGCAGATGGAATGCGTCATATAGTGACAGAGGACGTTGCTGAAAGCAGAACAATCACTTACACATACGATAGTCTTAATCGGCTTCTTTCAGAATCGGCAACGGCGGCGAGTGGGAGCTATTCAACTTCATACGTATATGACCTAGTAGTCTGTCACAGATAAAATACAGATATAAAGGTCTTTTTGCCGATATATCCAAAAACGATATATTTGGTAAGGAGGCCACAAATGAAAAAGTATATAGTTGAATTGACAAGTGAGGAACGA
>Ga0307443_1000190_pt1 | contig 42254 bp, 40 predicted proteins | sample SalMarSW160220MG_FD_202148 | JGI IMG/M metagenome (GOLD analysis project Ga0307443, IMG submission 202148) | Salt marsh sediment microbial communities from the Plum Island Ecosystem LTER, Massachusetts, United States - SW1601-220 | ecosystem: Environmental > Aquatic > Marine > Intertidal zone >... | reverse complement strand
CCTTTTTTATCTTTGCATCATCTCCATATGGATTAAGATACATAATTTCCACCTGGCTAAAACCACAAGACTGCAAAATCAATTTAATTAAAGGACTTGGCAGCGGCTTATTATGGGTAGGATCCAGATAAAAATTACGGCTTCCTACCAGAATATTATCAGGATTAGGAGTCTCCAATATTACCAAACCACCTGGTTTTAATACACGTAATATTTCTTTTAACAGTTTGACTAAATATTCAAACCCACAATGCTCGATTAAATGAAAACAGGTAACTGCTCCAAGACTGTGGCCAGAGATATCTTTTAAAAAAGATAATGCTTCGCCCTCTGCAACATTAAGCCCTTGTTCTTTACATATTCTTATCATAATTTTATTTAAATCCAGTCCTTTTGAATGCAAACCTGATTCTTTCAACAGCTCAAGCCATTCACCGCGTCCACATCCAATATCCAATACAGGAGAATTTTTCAATCCTGCATTCGCCTTCTTAATAATAGGTAGATAAATTTGTAGTCTCTCTTTTATTTCCTCGCGACTACCGCGTAAATTATCTTCTAAAAAAACATAAAAAGAATCCAGACTATGACTAACCTTACCCGTTAAATCCATCAAATTGCTTTTACCAGCTTCTTTATTACCTTTTCCTACAACTTCAGGGATATTATTTATCCTTTGTTCCATTTGAATAAGACTATATTTCAGGTAATCTACCGTCTTTTTAAGTTCACCGATTTCTATATTTTGCTGCTTTAATCTTAATTCCAGTTCCATAACGCTGTTATTAAATTGAGCCTTAGCTTCAGCAAACCTTAACTTAAGACTGTTATAATCCTCAATACCGCACCTAAAAGTATCCAAAACAGATAAATTAAACTGCCTTTGGTTTATAGTAATTACCTTTAAAACCTTAAAAAGAAATTTAACTACCCACCTGTAAATTATTCTTCTTGGAACAGACAAACTACTAAAAGAAGGCACATCTGCACCGATTTTTGCATTTTTTTCTGCCCAATCTAAATAATCATACATATTGTTCTCTTTTAAACCATAAGATAAATCATGAACATCGTTTTTATCTGTTTTACTCTCGCAATATACCTTTGTTTTTTTTCTAATTTTTTTCTTTAAATCTTCAATATATTTTTTTGTATCATCCGAGCTGGCCATAATCACTCACCTTTTAATAAGCTCCTTTTCCAAATAGCATTACAGGAATAGTTTTTATAATTATCTTGATATCCATCTCAATTGACCAGTTTTGGATATAATAAAGGTCAAGCCTTGCCATTTCATCAAATAGAAGATCACTTCGGCCACTTATTTGCCACAATCCTGTACAACCCTGCTTAACATTCATCCTCCTTAACTCCCACTCATCGTATTTTTCAACTTCAGCTGGAAGAGGTGGCCTTGGACCCACAAGGCTTAACTCACCTTTTAGAACATTGATTATTTGAGGCAACTCATCAATTGAAAATTTTCTTAAAAATCTACCAATTCGGGTAATTCTTGGATCATTTCTCATTTTAAACAATGGATAATCTGCTTCATTATATTTCATTAAATCTTTTAATCTTTCTTCAGCATCTATATGCATTGATCTGAATTTATACATATAAAACTCTTTGCAGTATTTATTTAGTCTTCTCTGCTTGAAAAAAACAGGACCTCTTGAATCAAGTTTAATTAAAATTGCAGCTATCAAATAAATTAAAATAAAAAATATAAAGAATATACTTCCAAGTATATAATCAATCATATTTTTTAAAAACAAGTTGATCCCAAAAAAGCCGATATTTTCAACCTGCATAAGAGGAACCCCGCCTATTTCACGTACACTCAGCCTTTTAAGCGAAAATTCAAAAAATCCTGGGAAAATAAGTGTAGTAACATCCAGACCTTTTAAGCTTTCAAGTATTTCAAGTAATTCATAATATTTATACTCCGGGCTTGATATGATTACTCTCTGGATATTGTTTTTATTTATAATATCATTTAAATCTTCTAAATAACCTAAAATAGTAAAATCCTTGCAATATTCTTTATTCTTTAGAATCCTTTGCTTTTTATCCAGGTGACCTAAAATTACATCCCCCTCTAATGAATACTTAATTAAACTATCTTCAATTCTTTTCGCATTTTCTCCAATTCCAATAATTACTGTTTTATATTTAATGTTTAATTTTTTTGCAATCTTTTGCGTAATAGCCTCTATTAGAAATCTGCTTAAATACAATAAAACAAAGCTAAAAAGGTAAAGAAGCAAAATCCATTTCCTGGAAAAAGTAAATAAATCAAGTACATAACCTGCAAGTATTATAACGATTATATTTATGCTTATCGCCTTTAGTAGCTTCGAATAATAACCGGAACCTTTATAAATTTTATCTCTATTATATAAATTAAATAAAAAGAAAAGAAAAATTGCTGAAAGAATAAAAATTACTGAATAGAAAATGTAATTTTTATCAATGATATAAGTTCTATTTATTTCAGCTAAAGTGCCGGTATTAAATCTTAAATAATAAGAAAGATAAAAAGCTAAAACCAAAAAAATCGTATCTGATATCAAAAGAAAAATCCCATATACTAATTTTTTCCTGAATCTCGATAAATCTTTTATAGCTCTTAAGTTTTCATTAAATCCCGCAAGTATTTCAATATCATAAGTACCTGACCTTACATATACCTTCTTTGTAATTATCCCCACGACGTACCTGCTTAAAAACATTAAAAGCAAAGATAGAATTATTAATGCTGCAATCCATATTCTTGAAAAAGGAAAACTTTCATAGGCCCTGCCGATTATAATAACTGAGATAATCGATAGAATGGGCGAGGTTAAGATTTTTAGATAATAAACCGGATCACTGTAAATTAAATTATAATTGTAAAGTCTGATTAAAAACGAAATTGCAATTACGATGCCGATGAATATTAATGAATATATGATATATTTATTGTCTACCACATATGTCGGTGGTCTTTGACTGCCAAAAATTTTTGTATAAAATCTCAGGTAATATGCTAAAAAGCAGCTGATCGATAAAAAAATAATATCGTTTATTACAAGTAAAAAACCATAAAATATTTTGTCTCTTACACTTACTTCTCTTTTGATAACTTCCATTATGAATATAATTATCTTTTTATAAAATCTATTAACTATCAATTATCAATACTATACTCATTAATAGTTCAAGTTAATTATGTTGTGATAATATATTTTATTATTATAATATCGTAAAAATTATATTTGCGATATAAATTCTATTAAAGAAAATCTTAATTCCTGATTTATATTTAAATTTTTATTATTATTCTTAACTTAATCAATGAAAGTTATTTCACCGACCATAACACCCAGCACACGGGTATCCATATTTAAACCTAATTCTTTGGGAACCCAGGACCTGGACGAAACTATTGTTAAAGTAAACCTGTTGCTGGGATGATTACCTGCAAATTTTGGAATATCCAATTTTAAATTATACCACGAATCATCTTCTAACTTTATTTTCTTAACAAGCAAGTTATCGATATAAAATTTTACAACATTGGGTTCCGCGTCTTCAACCGGATAGGCATCCCTAAGAGGTATTATAATCACTGAGCCCTTTTTTTCCAAAACTTCACTGGCATCATCAGTAGTCCACCTGACTTCTTTAACCTTTCTATTTTCAACATTATAAAATCCATAATTATTATCCCAGTTATCTCTATTCTGCGTTGCAGTAATAGACAGATCGGTAAATGAATTAATTAAAAAGCTACCAGCAAAAATCAATAATATTATAACCAGACTTATCCTTTGTCCAATATTGAAATAAATTCTATTACTGAGCATTAAAGGAACTTTACCCCGTTTTAAATTGCTATTTAAATCATCATTATTCTGGACGATACTACTGTTATTATATATGTTGTTTTTTAATTCAGATTTTAAATTTTGTGTATAATTTACTTGTTTAATTTTTATAAAAGTTACCATAAGACCGATTATTAACCAGAAAGTAAATTGGACTTCAATAAAATTTGTATGAGGACCAAAAAATTGAGCAAAAATCATAGAAATAAAAGAAATAAATAAACCAATTAACAGCCAGTTACTTGAACTATTCGAACTTATCTTATTTGAATTTTCCATTTTTGAATTTTTTCGATATCTAAAATAAAGTACATATTTTTTTATAATAAAATAGAAAATAAAGAGTGTCATTATAAGACCAACTAAACCAAACTCAGACAATACTTGTAAATAATAATTTCCTGCATAATCTACTATTGTAAAACTGTGTTCAAAATTCCAAAGATAATCGGGTAGTTCAATAATATAGGAACCAGCGCCCACACCAGCTAAAGGATAATTTTTTGTCATATTTATCGCCTGATTCCAGTAAATATATCTGTAATTAGATATAGACTTTAATGCTTCTAAAGGACCTGCGGTTTTAAAATAACTTAAAAATGTCTTAATTGTTTCAAGAGATCTTTGAATTAAACCTATTTTTAAAACATCAGATTTAATTTTACTTTTTGTCAGAGTGATTCCTGCAATTGCAATTAATATAATTGATATAATTACAATTACTGTAATTATTACTGTAATCTTTCTCTTTTTAGGTAATTTTTTTATAAATCTTATTAACCTTTTTAAACCCATAATAAGAAAAATAATAATAGTTAAAATAATTCCCAATAATGCACTGCGTGAACCTGAAAATATTACCGTCAATATAAAGAATACAAACAAAATACAAAAAATTAATCTTGAATACCACCTGCGTGCTACAATTATAAGAGATATAAAGATTGGGAAAATTAATATACAATAACCCCCCAGGGCATTTGGATCACTAAAAGTTGCATTCAACCTTCCGGTTTCAACCCAAAACTTAAAGTTTCCAATATAAGGATTTATAAAATGTTGATAAATAGCAAAGGCCGAAGTTAAAAAAGTAGAAAAAATTAAAATAACCAGAACATTTATTACATCTCTTATATTTTTTAAAATATTAAAAACAGCAAAAAATAATGCAAAACCTATAAAATAATTAAAGAAAAAACTTAAAGTCCAGAGTATTGCGCCATTTGAGCCAAATCCGTTTATATTAACTTTTAAATTATGGTAATTGTTTGTAATAAAAGGGAAAAAATTTGAATATCTAAAAATTGTTATTGCAGCTGATAATGAAAGTATAATAATAAAAATTAAAAATGCCCTTGAAATCTCGCTTTCAAAAACCTTGATGGGGCCATAAAGCTCTGATCTGCTTTGAAAATCATTATTAAATAGATTCAAAATAAATCCCATAAAAAAAGCAAAGAAAAAGAATAATATTATTTGAACAGGCTGAATCTCTAAGATTGTTGTTAATGAATTCAACAGTGGGATGAAAAATATAAATAAATATAATCCAAGTTTTGAACTATAAAGAGTTATTAAAAAAATTACCAGAACTGAAATATTAATAAGAAGCAAAAAACGAAGGTTATCGTATTTAGCCAAACTTTGGTACAAAAAAAAGCTTAAATAAAAAATAAGAAATACTATAACATTTCTAACTATTAATGCTTTGCTAACCAATAAGGATTTAAAATTCATAATTTATATAACTTTAACTTAATTTGTTAATAGATGGTAGGGTCGAGAACTGGCGCGCCACTGAATCTTCAGTACGTTTCCAGCTCCCGCCACATCAAACGCAGCATGCGGATTTCCCGCACTGCGCTTTCTTGTTAACTTCATCCAAAAAGCTTATTTGACCTATCGGACTGGCAGCGCTTTCAATCATGGCAGTACCTTACCTGGTAATCATTGTAAAGGCCCAGGGTACTGTAAAGCCAGTCTCTACTCCACCTGTTCCAGCCGAAGCCATGTCGCTTCCTGGCACGCATTAGGTGCCTTCTTATCTTCTTTTCCACCCAGTCCTTGACGTATACAAAACACTCGGAGGAGTTTCCAACCCTGAAGTAGTTTGTCCATCCTCTCAAGATGGGGTTTATCAGCTCTATTACCCGGCTTAGGGGTTGGGATTTGTATCTGCGGAATACTTCCTTTAGGTTCCTTAAAAGGGCTGTGCGTGCCTTCATTTTTGGCACGATACTAACTCCCCATTTGCCCCGGCGGGTTCTAACCCTCCTGTAGACAAATCCAAGAAAGCTAAAGGTTCCTCCCCGGGTAAGGTCTACTATCTTTGTCTTATCTCTGTTTACCTTTACCTTAAGTTTATCCAACTCTTCCATAAGCCGCTTGTAGGCTGCCTTTAGCAGCCATTTGTAATAGTAATTTACAAGGATTACTATATCGTCTGCAAACCTCGCATACTGGATATAGGTATATTCTCCCTGCCTGGTTACCCTCTTTGCCTTCTCCAGCATCTTATCTACCTCATTTAGGTAGATGTTTGCCAGAAGTGGCGAGATTACCCCGCCCTGGGCTAGCCCCTTTTTCCCATTTGCTTTAAGTATCAGTTTGAGCAGTCTCATTATCTTGTCATCATCTATCCTTTGGGCTACTTTTCCAAGCAGGACGTCATGCCTGATATTGTCAAAGTAGCTTTCCAGGTCTAAGTCAATGACCATTGTTTTGTTTTGGACTACCGCTTCTGATACCCTGTTTACAGCTTCATGGGCTCTTCTTCTGAGCCGGTAACCATACGACCCATCCTGAAAGTCGGCCTCAAAGATTGGTTCGACTATTAGCCTCAGTGCACCCTGCACCACCCTGTCCCGGATAGCTGGGATTCCCAAGACCCTGACCTTTCCCCTTCCCTTGGGTATTTCTTTTATTCTGTTACCCATGGGCTGGTACGTGCCGGAGACCAGTTCATTCCTGATTTTAGATAGGAAATCATCAAGGCCGGCTTCCTCTATGGCTTCAAATGTGACCCCGTCTATACCCGGAGCACCACCCTTTGCCTTAGCCAGTTTGTAAGCTTCTCTTAATGTTTCCATCTTGCAGACATGAACATACAGTCCCCAAAACCTCCATGTCTTTTCAGACTTCGCCTTTAGGTATATCTTTCTCCTTAGTTCCTGCAGACTTATGGACGCCTTTATCATCTCATCCCTGCCTCCCTTCAGTTTGAAAGACCTGCTTAACAATAGGGCTCCTTTGCTCCCCAGGCATTACCCCGGTTCTCAGCTACTACAAGCCCATCCGCCACCCTCCTGTCTTAATCTCATTTCCCGGTGGTAACCGGTTATTGAGATTACCTTCTCCGAAAATTTCTTCCCGGGACAGGTAGGGCTTCTCCAGTTGCTCGGTATGTCCTTGACTCCATGCCGCCGCTACCACCCCGTCGGAATAGGACAAACGATGCCAGTCTAGTTTGCCTATGCTGCCTTCGCCTTTCAAATGCAGGCTCGGCTCCCGATGTTTTTGGGTTTCGAGGCCACCTATGCGTTCACTTTCGTTGCGGCCTGGTGACTCACTTATCACCCATAAGATGACTTTGTCAATGAGCTTCAGAGATTTCGGTTTCCCTTGTCTCTGCCATTCAAGCTACAGGGCTTCTGGCTATTACCCTGACAGGACTGACTCCTGCTGAACATACTTACCTTATCTGGACACACATCTGAACCCCAAAAATTGGACACCGACTTAACTAAGTCAGAAACAACTGATGAGACTTGTCTTTATTAAATTTATATTCAAATTCTTCAGGGCTCACGTAGCCTAATGAAGAATGCAACCTTTTTCTGTTGTATACTTCTTCAATAAAATACAGTATTGAAGCAAGTATATCCTCATATGTTTCATAATTACTCATATACACTTCTTCAACTTTTAGTGTTCTAAAGAACGATTCCATTTTAGCATTATCATAAGGGTTTGCTTTTCCTGACATTAATATTTCTATGTTATTATCCTTTAGTATTTTTACGTACTGGGAGCTGTATTACTGGCAACCCTGGTCAGAGTGGTGAATAAGACTACTTTTGATATCTCTCTTTCCTATTGCATCTAAAAGAGCTGATATGGTAAGGGAAGCTGATAATGTTTTACCTATGGCGTAACCTACTGCTTTTCTTGATAATCCATCAATTATTGCTGCCAGGTATGCAAATGATAATGAAAATCTAATATAGTTAATATCGGCATGCCAGATGTGGTTAAGACGCTTTGGAAGTAGATTTTTAATAATATTAGGGAACTTTACAAGGTTATGATTTGAATTTGTGGTGTGCCTGTAGCACCTTCTTACAGAGCAGCAAATGCTGTTATCCCTCATAATCCTGTAAGCTCTTTTATGGTTTATGATTATATCGTCTCTTCTTAGTGCAGCTGTTATTCTCCTATAGCCGTATGAAGGAAATTCTTCTGCAACACTCTTTATCTTTTCAAGAATAAGAATGTTTGCTGTATTATCCTTTTTAGGCTTAAAGTAATATTTTGATCTGGCTAGGCTCACTTGTTTTGCCCCCTCTGTAACATTTCCCAGTCGGCCGACGTAAATATCTGCCGCGTTTCTTTTTTTTGGGGTTCTACAAGTTTAATTATCTCTTTTAGCGTATCGTTTTCCATTGTAAGTCTTCCTACCATACGCTCAACGCTCAAGTTCCTTTATCCTTATAGATAGTTTTGCATAGTCAGGATCAATGTTTTCAAAGAACTTACCACAGTAATACTCTTTCTTCCACCTTGAAATTATTACTGGTGAAATACCATACTTTCTTGATATTTCCAGTTGGGTAGCTTTTCCGGAAATTACAGCTTCAGCAATTTCTCTTTTAAACTCTTCCTTAAATGTTCTTCTTATTCTCATTTGATGAGACCTCTCTTTCTTCTACTTTTTTAGTCTCATCAGTTATTCTATCTTAACTAATTTTAGTATACAATGTGTCCAAGGGAGTGGGTTCACTCCATTGTGTTTTATAAAAAATTATTATCTGATTATTCTACTTTTATTAAAATAATCATTAGATTTTTCATTAATAAAATTAACAATACTATTTTTGAAAATTAACTCATCAAATTTTAGTGCATGTTCTCTAATTTTCAAAGGATTAAATCTGTTTTCGATTTCTAAAAATCTTTTTATTGCACTTTTCAAAGATTGAACTGATTGTTCTTCAAAGAAAATTCCAGTTTTTTCTTCTAAAATTGTTTCCAAAGCACCTCCACCTTTAAACGCAATAACAGGACGGCCGGAGGCTTGTGCTTCAATAGGCGTAAGTCCAAAATCCTCACTACCTGGAAAAATCAAAGCCTTGCATTCGCTATATAATTTATATAAGTCTTCATCGTATATTTTACCTAAAAATTCTATTTTTTCGCTTTTCGCTAGCCCTAGCAGCTCCTTTTTATGCGGACCATCCCCAACAATTTTTAATTTTAGGTTTAATTCATTAAAAACATTTATAACTAGATCTATTCTCTTATATGAGTTCAATCTTGATACAATTAAAAAATAATCTCCTCTTTTTTGTGAGATTTTAAATTTATTAATATCTATCGAAGGATAAATAACTTTAGAATCTCTATTATATAATTTTTTAATGCGGTTTTTTATATTATATGAGTTTGCAATAAAATAGTCTACTCTATTCAAAGTGATTAAATCCCATTTTTTTAATTTGTTTATAAATGGTGGTAAAAATTTTAAAAAAATTTTATTTATATTTTCTCTTTTTACATAGTTGTCATAGTCCCAAACAAACCTCATTGGCGTATTGCAATAGCAGATATGGCAAGTTTTATCACTTTTTTTTATTCCTTTAGCAAAAGCCGTGCTGCTGCTTAAAACAACATCATATTTATTAAAATTAAAACTTTCTATCGCTATAGGATATAAAAATAAGTATTTCTTAAAATGTTTATCAATAAAGGGCAATTTTTGCATAAAACTTGTATGTATTTCCATGTTTTTGAAAGTTTCAGGCAAATTTTTTGGAATATAAATAGAGGTAAAAATATGAGCTTTGGGGAAAATTTTATGTAAAACTTCTATTACTCTTTCAGCCCCTCCATATTGGTTAAGATAATCATGTACAATTGCTAATTTCATATTATAAATTATTTGGTGAATCTTTTATTAATAATAAAATTTTTTTTCTAATTTGCACTTCCCATGCAGTTCCCAAAGATAGTGAAGTTGATACAGATAAAATCATCATAACGGTTGGAGCAGTAAAATAATTTTCTGTTATTGAAAGGATAAATAATCCAATAATACCACCAAGAGATGCAAATAAAATTTTCTTTAGATTTTTATTTTCTATATATTTATAGCTTTTAAATATCAAATAAAAACAAGTAATCCAGAAGATTAAGACCAAAGCCAAACCGATAATACCAGTTTCTGACAAAAAATGAAGGTATGAGTTATGTGCAAAACTCTCATCAAATGTAAAATTTTTATTTGTATAAAACAAAATTACTCCTGGTATCCCAGTTAAAGGAACTTCTGCGCCAACTGTAAAACCTATGTCATTGAATCTACCAAAACCTACACCAAATAGAGGACTTTGATTAAATAAATAAATAGCTTTTTTCCAAAAATAAAGTCTTGTTAAAGTGGTATTATTGTTCAATGTAAATATTTGTAATACTCTTTCAAATGTGCCAGTTATAAAAATCATTGAGACTAAAGCAACAAATAGAGTTGAAATAGCAATAATAATTTTTTTAAAACTTTTGAGATAAATTATTAATATAAAAAATCCAGTAACAACAAATGCAATTAAACTCCCTCTGCTTTTTGTCATTAATAAAGCTAGAAGGCAAATAATTAAAACAATAAAATAAAGGAACTTGTTTAATTTTTCAGAATATAAAAAAAATGCTAAAGCAAAAATGCTTATAATGGCATATGCCGAACCAGTAGCATTATGTGCGATATTTGCTGCTACAAACATTGTCATCAGGAAGTCAACTCTAACTGTAAAAAAATAATCTTTTGTAATATATTCATAAAATCCGAAAATCGCGAAAACAATAAAAACTAAAAATATTATATTAAAATAAAATTTTGATGCTTTCTCATACTTAATAAACGGAACAGAAAATATAAAAAAAGCAATGTAGCTAAAAAAGATGCTTCCATCATATCTTAAAAATTTATATGAGAATAAATCAATAATGTTTTGATTGGAAAATAAAAAACTTAAAATAAGATAAAAAAATAAAATTATTAAAATTTTATCAACAATAAAATGATATTTAGTTATTTTCTCTTTATAAAAGAAAAAGAGAATCCCTGTAACCCCTAAAATTAAAAAGGCTGATAATGCGAGAAAAGAAAATCTGTTAGTTAGTACAAATGCAGTCGGTAGTAACATCAGGATAAAATAATAAATATTTATTTTATCCTGATTAATTTGAGATGTTAAATCTAGTCAATTTATTGATTTTCCTGACTTCAAATACTCTAATATTTTAATAAAAAATTGTTCTAAATGTCTTTCTAATTGAAAAATATATAGAAAAAATTTATTTATTCTTAAAATATTTTTTAAGAAATATAATTCAGAATTATATAATATTTTTTTTCTTTCAAGTAATTTAAATTCTTTCTTTAAAGTAGCTGAATGATTATGATAAACCAAAATTTCTGGATTATAAATAACCTTCATTTTATTTTTTTTGGCATTTCTGAACAAAATCTCTTCTTCGTAAAATAAAAAGGTATTAGGGTCAAACAAACCGGAAATCTTAAAAGAATTGGCCTTTGCAAAAAAAAATGAACCATTAAGCGAAAAAACATTTATTGGTGAGTTGACCTTCTTTAGAGCTTTATTGATATTAAAAATCCTATCAATGACTCCGTTGTTTCCTATGTGCATAATACATTTGATATAATTTGTCTCCTCTATGTGCGGAAGCATAAATGTTTCATCAGAATTTAAAATTTTTGGTCCAGAAAAATCACAATTATATTTTTTTATATAATCAATTGATTTACTGATAATATCTGTCTCTTTTAAATAAATATCCGGATTTGAAAAAAGTATAATACTTTCTGAATTAATTGATTTAAAATTTTCAAGAAAATAGAATCCCTGATTATTACCTACTGCATACCCTACATTTTTATTTATATTGAACAAATTTATGCGTTCATCATTATAATAATTTATAATCTTATTTATTTTATTGCTTTTTTGGCTATTGTTTACTATTAACAACTCCCAGTGTATATAATCCTGCAAAATAAGACTTTCAATAAATTTTCCCAAAAGAGCTTCAGAATTGTAATTTACAGTAATTATTTCAATTTTTAACTCACTAATCATTTTTAAATTTAAATTATTTCATGTCATTTTTAAAACATTTTTATATAATATTTCTGTTTCTGAAATTTCTTTATTAATATCAAACTTATCAATAATTGTTTTGATAGCGTTTTCTCTAACAAAAATAAGATCTTTAAAGTTCTTACATACATACAATATAGTCTGTGCCAAACTTCCAGCTTCAGGCTTGCATAAGAATCCATTAATTCCATCTTTTATTATTTCTGGTATTCCACCAACATTTGTTGCAATTACTATCTTCCCGAAACTCATTGCTTCTAATAGAACTCTTGGAAAAGCATCATCTATCGTAGGGCAATGAACCAATATATCAGAACAATAGATAATATCTTTTATATTTGTTTGAAATCCCAGCATATAAACTTTTTCAAATAAACTATTCGATTCTATCATTCTTATTAATTTATTCTTATAATCAATTACATTTTTTTTATAAACATCGCCTATTAAAAAAATATTAAAATTTATTTTTTTTAGTCTAGAATCCAGAATTGAATTAATTAATAGATGTTGTCCTTTAAGCTCGCTAAGATTTCCAATATTAATAATGTTTAAATAATTATTTTTTTTTGATAATTTCTTTTCTAATATATTTTCAATTTCAACATTTTGGATAAACTTATTATAATCAATGCCATCATATATGATTTTCATCTTTTTACTACTCTTGTAAAAGTTAAGAAAATCTTCTCCTGCTTTTTCTGAAACAGCTATAACTCTATCTGCAAAGAATCTGCATATAATTGCCCTGACCTTTTTTTTCCATCTTTTATCCAATATATTTTTTATATAAATAATTAATTTCTTATTGGCAATTATCTTAGCTAAAAGAATAAAGAGACTATTCTGAAAAGAATTACATATTATTATATTAATCTTATATTTAATTAATACTATTATAAATTTAAAATTTATAAAAATTATATTTAGTAAAAAATAAGTTAATCTTAGAGGATTATACGTTATACTAATGAAAGACATTCTCAAAATTAAGGTTTTTATATTATTACTTTTCAATTTAGCATAAAATATCCCATTATTATCAGGTATCACAACTATGGGATTGAACAAATTTTTATCAATTTTATTGATTAAATCCAGCAAACTATTTTCGGCACCTGTAAGATCTGAAGTTCTTGATATATATAATAAATTTATTTTTTTATCCATTAATTTATTTTTTTATTAAACCAGATTTATTTTCTTTACTTTTTTGAGAAATTTTATAAAAAATGGGAAAAAACTAAGTAAATAATATACCTTCAATTTTAAATCTATATTATTGTTCTTTATTTCTTTTATGTATAATCTACAAGTTTTAAATTTTAAACTATATAAAAGATAATAAGCCTTTTGCTTTTTAAAAAATAAATTGTCTTTAAATAAGTTTTTCTCTTTATTATTATCAATGAAAATAAAACTATCATAAGTATCTTTTCCGTAATTTAACCTCTCAAAATAAAATTTTCTTGCAAGTTCAGCATAAAAAGCTTGCTCTTCTCTTTTAGAAAAAGTAATGGAATCATCAATAAATCTTTCCTGGACTAAAATTTCTGGAATATTACCTAATATTTTTTTTTGGGTTAATAAATTTAAATAAAAATCATAATCCTGAGCATATTTAAATTTTTCTCTATATGAAAAAGACTTGTCATTTTTGAAAAATATTGAAGAATGGTTAATACAATTAAACTTTGGCAAAGTTTTTTGTATAAATTTGGTACTAGCACAGGCAATTTTTTTATAAATTTCTTGACCATTTTCATCAACTATTTCTACAGAAGTACCAATTAGGAAATATTCGTTAAATTTTTTTAAAAAGTCCAGTTGAAGTTCAATTCTATTAGCATAAGCAATATTACCAGCATCATGAATTGCAATAAATCCACCTTTACTATTGTTAATTCCTTTAATAAGGGATTTCGTAAAACCAATATTTGTCTCATTTTTTAGATATATTATCCTTTTATCATTTATCCTATATATTTCCTTTTTTAAATCATAAATGCATGCATCATCTATAATAATTATTTCTACATTTTTGTATGTTTGGTTAATAAGACTATTAATGGTTTTGCTTATATAGTTTTGATAACCATAAACACATAAAATTATACTTACCAGATCAGAATGCATAGTATTCTATTTTTTAATGAATTTGATAATTAATAATTATTTAATATCTGGTAAAATTAATGATGTTTTTATAAATTCATTTTTTAAATTTTTTGAATTGTATTAAAACTCTCATATAACCTTATTTCCTTATAAATTAAATTTTCCAGGCTATAGTTATCTATTATAGTTTTTCTGGCATTTTCCCCTAGTCTATTTTTTAAATCATCATTATCCATTATATTAATAATGCAATTTTTTATAGAAAGATAATCTGTTTTACACAATATGCCGTTATAGTTATTGACTATTACCTCATTGATTCCTTTAACATCTGTTCCTATAACTGGTAATCCACAAGACATTGCTTCAAGAAGTGCTTTTGGCATTCCCTCATATAGCGAAGGTAATATAAATACTTCATGCTGATTTAATAAATAAGGCAGATCATCATTAGATTTCACACCTAAAAAATTAATTTTTAACCTTAGATCATCAGCTTTTTTTTCAAGCTTACTCCTTAGCGAACCATCGCCAATTATAGTTAAACTGAAAGAAAGCCCATCTAAAGCATTTAATAGCTCATCTAAATTTTTTTGTTTTTCTAATCTTCCAACAAAACAAATAGATTTTTTCTTCTTTTTAATATCTAAAGGAATAAATCTTTCAGTATCTATATAGTTTGGTATAAATGTAATATTTGATTTAGGTTTATAATTTTCTTTTATGTAATTATTATCATTTTTAGAACTGGAAATAATTGCATCTGCATTTCTATATACATGTTTTTCTAAAAATTTTATCAATTTCAACTTCAATTTATATCTGCCAGAGTTTTTATAGAAAATAGACCATATGTAACCTGTTCTAACTATAAGTTTCTTTCTATAAAAAATTTTTATTAAAAGAGCAGCCCAAGCTCCCCTCATTTGATTTGTTTTTAAAAAATCAACTTTTTTAAAAATATTAAAATTAAATAATGGAAAAATAATAGAATATAGCAAATTAAAAATATTTGAAAAATTTTCAGAACAAAAAATTATGGGTTTTGGAATTATTATAATATTATCATTAAGATAATTTTTAGAATTTAAATCTTCCATATTGCCATATGTAAAAAAATAAATATTTTTAAAACTAGAACTTAATTTATTATATATAGCTACTTCTCTTTTGATAATTCCAATCTCATGCCATAATTTCATCGAAATATCTAACGTAAAAAATAAAGCAAGGTTTTTTTCTTTTAGTCTCATTATTTTTTTAATAAAATTTTTACTTTAAATAGATCAAATTAATTTAAAAAAATTTTACATATTTACTATGATAATATTGACCTTGTAATAATCCGCACCTTTATTACTATATTTGCCTGTAAATATTAAAATAACCATTATACATACAAGTAAATTAAAAATTATCTCGATCTCATCAAATCTTTAAAATAAAAAATATTACATTGCCTAGATTTAAATATCAATATGACTTACAAATATTAATATAACTTCCTTATTTTCTATGTTTTTCCGACATACATTGATATTTTTAATTCTTTGAATTCTTGGCATAATTAGCAATTAAACAAACAACCGTTGACATAAAGATAGCTGTCACTAAAGTTATAAATATATATCTCATATAATTAATATTATTAGGTTTACTAGCAACATTTGGTTCACTTATAATTATAATTCTATTTATTGAAAAATCTTTATTTTGTTCAAGAACTAACTTTATTTCTTCCAGTTTGTTATAGATTTGATATTTAAAATTCAATTGGCTTTGTATATCAGGAGAAATATAATTAATTCCAGAAAAACTTCCCGAGTAATTGGATTTCTTTAATTCTTCATATATCTTTTTATTATTTTTTATAACATTAGCGTCAGTGATTTCGGCAAGCTTTTTTAAATCATCATTAATTTTATTTATTTGCTTGATTATATTATTATAAATATTTACATATGCCTGATTGAATTCTAAATCTTTTTTTTGTTTATAAATTTCTATTAATACATTTATAATTATAAAAGCTTTTTGCGGGTTTTTATTAAGAACTTTGATTTCAATAGTATTAATAGTATTTATACTGTCTATACTGTCATTTCTAAAACTAATACTATTCTTTAGCTCGTCTTTATTTGTTTCAAAATCTAATTTTTTAACAACTTCACTTAGAACTTCTTCAGATTGTAAATTTAAATAAAGATTATTTGCATTTATAGTATTTAAGACATCGTTGCTTATATAAGTTGGGAATATCCCTAATTTGGTTGCATCCTCTGTATAATATTTATATAAGTAGTCATCGTAAAAATTATAGGAAATTTTTATTCTTGAAGTAGATTCATAAATAGGGACTTTTAAAAACGTTATCATTAAACCAGCAATTAAAATAACTAAAAAAGCACCTATAAACCACCATTTATTTCTTTTAAAAATATTAAAGATGTTTGTTGTAGTTATTTCATCTTTATTGTTTTCCTCTTTTTTATTCATTTAATTCTCCTCGTATATTCAATGGAAAAGGTTAAGGGATCTTTCTTAGATGCTTAAACAATGACAAAAAATCTGGTTTTACCAATACCTATCACCTTTTAAATATCATTTCTTTTTATTTTACCTTCTAAGTACCTCTGAAAAAGTTCCTTAATCTGATTATCAGAAAATTTTTTGTCAAGCTGCTCCATAATTTAATACCTTCCTTTTTTAGTCTTAAATTATAGCTAAAACAGGTGTTCACTTTTAACTTGGAAATGATAATCTTTATATTTTATTTGACAAAAATACACCAATAATATAACACAAATAAATTTAACATCATACCTAAAAAATATAAAGTATTTTTGAACCTTTACACAAGCCAACATATTCATTAATCTGTTTTTGCCAAAATTCTATTTCTGTTTTAAGCATATTCAAAAAGCTTCTAAAAAATATTTTTTAGAGTAGTAAAATAATTTCATATTTTTCTCCAGTCTTCAGGAATCAAATCTTTGGTGTCCAGATCATAGTTACTAAACCAATTTTTTGGTGCAAATATAATTTTTTTTGGGTATCCAGAAAGCCATGCGCCCCACCAGCTAAAGGCACTATTAGCTATTATGTGATGCTTGCACCTACTCATAAGGCGCAAATCTTCATAATCCTGCCCATCTTTGTTGTGATCAATAAAATTAAGAGGTAATGTGGAATTCAAATTTTCCTTTGCCCATTCTATATCATCAGAAAAAACAAAGATATTAGAATCTTTAATTTCTTTTTTTATAAAATTAAGAGCATTTCTATAATAGTCCAAGCTTAAAACTCCATGAGTTTGCATGGTTAAGAGATTAGATATATAATCTCCACGCCTGATATGCAAACTGACAGAATTTACGTTGTCTATTTTTTCAAGAAATTGACTATTTAGACTATTAGGCTTGTGTTTTAATGTAAACTCACAACGGATAATATCAGATATATCTTTAAAATATTTTTCTGATTGCCAATACCCATCAAGGTAAGCACTTCTGTTAATTTTAATTATATCGGAGTTATATGAAAAACTTCGTTCCTTTATTAGTTTTTGCCTATACCATGGTAACAATTTTGCTCTGATTTTATAGTAATAAGAAGCTGCAATATGCTTGTAACGTGGCATAAATCTATTTATCTCCTCTATTGATGCAAAATTCTCCAAGATATTGAAATAGCCCAACTTGTATGAACGAAGTTTATGAGTTTCAAAATAAGTAATATCCAATTTTAATGGTACATTAACTCTATTTGCGACTGCATTGCCCGCCGCATATTGAAACATCTGATTGCCCAGACCACCTCTAAGCTTAACTATTATCATCTTCTTTGTTTTTTTATAAAATTAATTAGCGAATTTGGTAAAACAGTTTTTAATATTGATTTTAATTGTTTTCTTATGCTTACATAGGAATCATACACGTATATTTCTTCTATTAACTTTTCACGATATTCCATCAAGGTATAAACTAGTTTCTCATATTCCGTTCCGGAACTAGCAGCTAAAACCGCTTTTTTATATAATTGAAATTTGTCTACTTCCATTGATGATAAAATTGGAGTCATAGGAAGCTTAAGATAATTTATGCTTATCTCATTATCAGATGTTCGTATATATCTTTTTCTAAAAAGCACTCTTTCATCAATTGATAATCCAGCTCTACAAAGAACTCCAAGATTTAGAGCAACATCAGATGCATAATAATTTGATTCTTGACTAGAAAGAAAGTCGATCATAAAGGCTTTTAACTTTTTAATTTTATAAATACCGTAAATTAAATTAGCTTTACCAAGACATTCTGGATCAAGAACAAAGTTTGTTATACTTAATTGACGATCAAAAGAAGAATATTTTTTAAAAGAAGGATATTCTCTTATTATCCTTCCAAAAGAGTCAATATTTACAATATTTGTAAATGCCAAACCAATCTCCTCTGATGCTTCTAACCCTTGTAAGCAGGCTTCAATAAAGGAGCTACTCCATTCATCATCAGCAGCAGCCCACATAAAATACTTAGATTCAGCCTTTTCCAATAAATATCTATAATTTTGTAAAGAATCTATGTTTGTTTTTTGAACAAAATATTTTATTCTTTTATCTTTATCACAATATTCTTTACAAATCAGAGAAGTATCATCCTCAGAAGCATTGTCTGATATAAGCAGCTCCCAATTAGTAAATGTCTGGCATAACAATGAATCTAAAGCATTTTTAATGTATTTTTCACCATTATAAACTGGCATTCCAATAAAAACTAATGACATTTATTTAACTCTTGTTTCTTAAATTTAGGGCTCTTGTACCCAATTAATAAAGATAAAAAATGAACAAATAAAAGCCACTTAGAAAAAATAATCAAATCTATTTTATATAAAAATGAAAGATTCAATGAATTTATCGCATATTTGATATTATAAAATGCTGTCCAATGATATCTTAGAGATCCCAGATTATTAATTACAAAACTTTTTAATGCATTTTTTAGTGAAATAAATGTTTTAGGTAGTTTCCCGCCATAAATCTCCCATTTTGCCTGCATGTATGTATTGTGATTTGTTTTTTTATAAAAACCAACTTCAGGGATAACTTTCCAATTCCCGTACTGCATAATCTGTAACATAAATGGTATTTCGTTTTTAACCCATATCATATTATTTATTTTTTTCAGAACACTCATCCTGTATATTGAATATACTAAATTTCCATAATTAAATTTAAGAAGATGTTTTAATCTAGATTTTACCGAATCAGAATAAAAATAATAAAATGCCTTACCCTCTGCAACATATTCAAATTTTTTAAAATTATTCTCAACATATTGTGCCTCAAAATTTATGGCAACAAAATCAACGCCTACTGATTGAAATTCTTTTAAAATTTTTTCTATAAAAAAATTCTCCCACTCATCATCATCAGCAGCCCACATAAAGTATTCGCCTGTTGCCTTCTCCAGAACAAACTTAAAGTTACTAGTTGGACCAATATTTTCAGCTTGCTTGAAATACTGAATTCTATTATCTTGTTTTTGAAACTCTTTAACTACCATTCCTACCATTGGATCTGGCGAGCAATTATCAGAAACAATGATTTCTAGGTTCTTATAAGTTTGCCCTGTTATACACTCAAGTGTCATTTTAAGTCCTTCCGGACGATTATAAGTCGGAATACCAACGCTTACCAGTGACCGTTTTTCTAATTTAACTGAATTTCCTTTGTTCATTATTTGACTCGCTTTAGATATCCTCCAGGTGAAACAGTAATGAGTAGTTTATTTTCTATGCTGCTGTCAATTTCAAATTCAGGATGGGTTTTTAAATATTCCCGAACGGCGGTTTTGGGATTGTTGCCCTTCCCCCAGGGTCGACCAGGGAACGCCCCTTCTGGCATGTCTTCAATTATAGTATCAAACACAACACAATAACTTCCTTTTGAAACAAGTGGAGCATAGACATTAAGTTCAGCAAGAACATGATTATGTGTATGATTTGAATCTAAAACTATAAGAATACTCTTGTAGTCCCTTGCAAAATCATAAACCTGCTTAACTATAGTTTCGTCAATTGATGAACCTTGAATCATTTTGATTTTATTTGATAGCGGATGTTTTTCTATCTCAACCCTGTTATGCTTCCTGATATCAATATCAATCCCTAGTACCTTACCACTCTGAATTATCCCAGCTACTTCCAATATAGCAAGCATAGATGCACTAAAAATAAGTGACCCTCCATGAGCAATACCTGTTTCAATAATCAAATCTGGTTTTACCTTCCATATTAACTCCTGCATCGCTACAATATCCTGTGGGTATTGTATAATTGGACGCCCGAACCAGTAGAAATTATAAGAATACTTTGGTTGTGTTGATGCTAACATAAATTGGTGTCCTAGATTCTTCAACTCTTTATTCCTACTGTTTGATTTAATACGTTCATCAACTTCATTTTTAAATTTTTTCATATTCCACCGTTATATAATTAAATTGGTTTCCAGTTTGCGAAATGATTTCAGAAAGATAGTTTTTATTCATAACAAATATGTTACTTCCTGTTTCAAGCTGCTTTAATAAATCCTCTGGAGAATAAATAAGAAGTCCACTTCCTCCAATATATTTACCTTGTTTTGCCAGATTTATATCAACAACAAAATCAATAATTGCATTAGCTCTTTGCATGAAAAGTGCAAAAATTACTCCCTTAGACGCTCCCCCCCAAATTACAGATTGCTTTGAAGTTTTTCCCCTGAAAACACTACCTTTAATAATATTAGCACAAGCATGCACGGTTTCTAAAAAATCAACAGGAACTTCTGCAGGTTCTTCACCAGTAAATTTAGGGTATCGAAGAGTTGATAAATCAGCAATAACAAATAGATACTGTTCTCCAAACAAATGGCCTGCTTTATATACTTTACCAAACATATGATAAAAGTCTTGGAGACGAAAATAATTAACATGTTCATAATACACATCAAACCAAGCATGATTCTTGCATATCCAGTCGAAACAAGGAACTTCAATATATATTTTACCTACTCCCCCATTTGCCCTTTTTATATCATAAAGAAAGTCGATTGGATTTAAAATATGTTCCAAAACATGTCGTAAGATAATTGACTCTGCGGAAATACCAAGGCTTAGCTCAAAAGAAGCCTTAGTAATAACAGGATTTTTACCCTCATATGCAGGGTCTATTCCTTTAATATTGAAGCCATTTGATAAAAGATGTTCCAGAAAATAACCTTTTCCACAACCGACCTCAAGTAGTGAATTACCGAAAAAATAGTGTTTAATAATTTCCGTAACTTCATCAAGGTGTTTTCGGAAAGCGGATGAAACCGCTTGCTCATTCTGATAATCAGAGTCATATTCTATAAGTTCAGGTCTAAATGCCTGATTAAAAATAAGACCTGTCTTCATATCCTGAATAAGAATGACATTACCTCTCAAACATTTAAGTGCCTCAGTCTGAGTAGTAAACATTCGGTTCTGGGTCACAGGTAATTGTTCAGCCCTGTATATTTCTCTATATCTATTCATTTCTTCTCAATAATCGAATCAAGTTTATTTCGACAACCCCAAAAAGCTATTGGCTCATAATCGGGATATTGGTAATGTCCTAGATTTAATTTAATATTTGAATCCCGCTCTTTAATTCTTTGCTCAACTAACCGGCGAACAGAAATGGGATTACCGCTGCAACAATTAATAATACCTGAACATTGTGAATTTTCTATTAGTAATACTAAATAGTGGGCAACTTCTTCAACCGGCAGATAATCCCTCAATTGCTCTCCTTTGGACATATTAAATACCTCATCTTTATTATCGATGGCATTATCAAGTTGAGCAAGTAAACTATTTGGGTTTTGACCGATTCCATACATATAAAAAAGCCTGACCCATTGAAGAATGAAAGAATGTTTAGCTTGAAATGCTTGTAAAAATTTTCTCAATGTATCTTTAGCTAATCCATAAGGAGTTGAGGGTTTTGTCACAGTTTCTTCAGATAATGGGCCACTTTGCATTCCGTATTCCAAACAAGTTCCAGTTACCATAACGTGCTTGGTTCCTTCTATAATCATTTTTTTAAGGAATAAGTAGTCAGAGAGAAGATTCTTCTCAAAATGGAACAAACCCTCATAGTTAGGCAAGCCTGACCAGGCAAGATGAATAATAGCATCCGCCACCCCCAAGATTTTAACTGGTTCCAACATTGGATCCTGGATATCGCAAGCATAAAACACTACTTTTTTATACCAGGGCATTTCTTTAGCCTTATTAAGATTTCTAGCAACCGCAATAACATCATGTTGTCTGCTAAGCAATTCATGTACGACATGACGACCTATAAATCCTGTAGCACCTGTAACAATAATTTTTATGACAGTACCTCCAGTCCCGGAATAGCCGTTACGAATTTTCCGCCCCATTCCCTGATGTAGGAAAGCTGAGTCATAATCTCATCTTTAATATTCCATGGTAAAATAATAACATAATCAGGATTAACATCTCTAATCTTACTTTCATTGACAACAGGAATATGGCTCCCAGGTAAATATTTCCCTTGCTTATAGGGTGAAGCATCTACCACAAATTCTATTAGGTCTTCTTTTACTCCACAATAATTCAAAAGAGTATTACCTTTAGCAGCAGCACCGTAAGCTACAATCTTTTTATTTTTTAATTTTTCCTGAATTAGAAAATTGAGAAATTTGTTCTTTATATCTATAATTTTATCTTGAAAACTTAAATAATAATTAATATCATTTATTCTATTTTTTATTTCATAATCTAATAAATTCTTCACATTTTTTTTTACTTTAAAATATTTATTTTCTTTTTTCTTTACAAATATTCTTAAGGACCCACCGTGAACTCCAATTTCCTGTACGTCAAAAATTTCTAGACCCTTATCTTCAAACATTTTTTTTACTGTAAATAATGAAAAATAAGAATAATGTTCGTGATAAATAGTGTCAAATTGATTAAATCTGATTAGTTTTAATAAATGAGGAAATTCTATTGTTATCAGACCTTCTTCTTTTAATAAATACTTTAAAGCAATAATGAAATCATTAACATTTGGTACATGCGCAAGGACATTATTTGCAATAATCAAATCAGCTTTTTTTATTTTATTCTTTTTTAAAAAGTCAGTATTAAAAAAATCTACAATAGTATTTATTCCATTTTTTAAAGCAACTTCTGCAACATTTCCAGAGGGTTCAATACCTAATACTTCTATTCCTTTATTTTTAAAGAATTTTAACAAGTGTCCATCATTTGAAGCAATTTCAGCTATAAAAGAATCTTTATTTAATTTAAATTTTTCAACTACCATATCGCAGTATTTTTTGCAATGCTCCAACCATGTGGTTGAAAAAGATGAAAAATAGGAGTAATTATTATTAAAAATATTTTCGGGTTTTACATATTCATCATTTTGAACTAAAAAACAATTATCACAAACAAATGTTTTTAAGGTGTAAAATATTTCAGGTTCATTCAGCTGTTCTCTAGTTAAAAGTGAGTTAGAAGGTGGGGAGTTAACCAAATCGAGAAAAACATTCTTTAATTCCTTTTCACAAAAACGACATTTCATTTTATACACCTTTAAAACTTTCGTCAATCACAGAAAACCCCTTATCTCTTTCTGATATATTGGTTACTTTTAAAGGCCATTGAATGTTTAGTGCTTTATCTTTATAAAATATGCCAGTATCTAATTCTTTCACAAAAAAGTCAGAGTGATAATATTCAACATAAACATTGTTTGTCAAAGTCTGAAATCCATGCATAAATCCATTAGGAACAAAAAGCATTAATTTATTTTTAGATGACAAATTTACATTAAAAAAAGACAAATAAGTTTTAGAATTTTTCCTGATATCAACAGCTACATCAAAAATTTCACCCTGACAGCATCTTATAACTTTTGCCTCAGTACTCGGAAATGATTGATAGTGTAAACCTCTCAAAGTACCTCTGAATTTATTAAAAGATATGTTTATTTGCTTTATATCCATATTTATACCAAAACTTTCAAATTCTTCTTTACAAAATAGCCTGTAGAAACTCCCTCTTTCATCATTAGATACTTTAGGCTCAATCAATAATAAACCATCAATGAAAGTCTTACGAAATATTAGTTTTTGATCCATATTATTTACCTTCAAGATCTTTAATATAACTATCCAACTGTTTTAAGCTTTCACATTTATTATTAGACATATATTCTTTATACCAATTACAAGTTTTTTCTAAAGAAACATCAATATCCCAAAGTGATTGCCAGTTCAATTTTAATTGAGCTTTTGAAGAGTCTAATTTTAAAAAGCTAGCTTCATAATATGGGTTTTTATCTAAAACATATTTAAAATTTTCAAAATTATTTTTAAATATTTTAAGAATATCTCTAACTTTATAAATTCTAGAATTAGTTGGCCCGAAGTTCCAAGCCCCAGCATAGTTTTTATTCCCTCTAAGTAACTTTTCACCTAGTAACAGATATCCATATATTACATCTAAAACATGCTGCCAAGGTCTTATAGCTTCAGGGTTTCTTACTAACATAGTATTCTTATTTATAATTGAATAAATAATATCAGTAATTAGTCTACTTTTATTCCAGTCTCCGCCACCTACTACATTTCCAGCCCTGGCGGTGGCAATTAATATTTTATTATCTGATGAATTATTAGGAAAAAAAGAATGCCTATAGCATGAAGTTATTAATTCTGAACAGGATTTTGAACAGCTATAAGGGTCATACCCACCAAGTTTATCATCTTCCCTAAAACTAAAGATACTATTTTCATTATAATAACATTTATCACTAGTAACATTGATTATTGCTCTAAGATTTTCTATTTTTTTTGAAGATTCCAGTAAGTTAATTAAACCCGAAATATTTACATCAAATGTCTCTTTTGGATTTATATAAGATTCTCCAACCAGGGCTTGAGCAGCTAAATGAAAAATGATGTCAGGTTTATATTTCTCAAGATTTATTTTTAAAAAATCATAATCTCTAATATCTCCAAAAATAGAAGTTAATTTTAAATTTAATAATTCAAAATGGGAAGGTGAAGTATGCATATCTTTGGAAAAACCTATCACATTTGCACCCAATTGTTCCAACCATAAAGCAAGCCAACTGCCTTTAAAACCGGTATGCCCTGTTATAAAGACAGTCTTATCCTTGTAAATATTATTAAATAATCTTAATCCTTCCAAATTTTCCATTCAGCTTCACCGTTTTCCCACATTTTATTTAATTGGTTTTTATCCCTTTGTGTATCCATACATTTCCAGAATCCTTTATGTTTAAAAGCATAAAGTTGACCTGATTTAGCTATCAATTTTAATGAGTATTCTTCAAAACTAGTGCTGTCATCTTTAATATAGTTAAAAATTTCAGGCTCACAAACAAAAAACCCCCCATTTATCCAAAGTTTATCGCCTGGTGGTTTTTCAACAAAGGTATCAATACGATTATTGTCAGAAATATTTATTGAACCATATCTACCCTCTGGCTGTACTGATGTCATCGTCACAGCTTTCCCATGACTTTTGTGAAAATTTAAAACTTCTTTTATATTTATATCTGCTACTCCATCCCCATAAGTAAGCATGAATGTGTCTTCTAAATGTTTTTTAGCTCTCTTTATCCTTCCAGCTGTCATAGTATTTATTCCAGTATCTAATAAAGTAACTTTCCATGGTTCACATTCAGTCTTATGTATAATCATATTATTATTAGATAAATCAATTGTAATATCACTTTGATGGATGAAATAGTTAGCAAAATATTCTTTAATTAAGTAACCCTTATACCCTAATAAAATAACAAACTCATTAAATCCGTAATGGGAATATATTTTCATAATATGCCAAAGTATCGGTTTATTGCCGATTTCTATCATTGGTTTAGGTCTTAATTCAGTTTCTTCACTTAATCTTGAGCCTAATCCTCCAGCTAATATAACTACTTTCATTATTCACCACCAATTTTCCAATTTAGTAATGGCCTAACAACACCTGGGATTGATCCACTATATCCTTTTCTAGTTTTTATTCCTTCTATAGGGTCTCTTACATTAAAAGAAAGAGCATTTTGTTCATAAAAATGCACCGTTATTCCAGGTTCATATGAAGTTAGCCCTAACCCTACAAAATATGCGCCTTCATTAAGAAAATTTTCCGGTATATTGCATTCAGCAAAATAATTTCCTTCCGGAAGTAATTCAACATTTTCAGGGCTAGATATAAAAGCATAAACTCCTCCAGATGTAAAAAAATGAAAATTAGGCCTAAATATCTTTCCGTTTTGTTTTTTTATTCTATATTTCATAATTATTTTTAATGATTGATCAATATTTATTTCTGTAGAAATTAAATTATTTTGATTTCTAACTTCCCCTGAAAGTAAACACGCGTAATCGTCTCCAATTTCTCTTTGCCTACTTTCAAAATCAATATATGCAGGAGATTGCAAACCTTCATTATAATAATACAATATAACATCTGATACCATGCCATCTTTAACTATGCTACCATTTTCTAAAAGTATACATCTAGAACATAAAGATGTAATCATAGACATATTGTGACTAACAAAAAATATTGTCCTTCCTTCTTTTTTTGAAACATCCTCCATTTTACCAAGGCATTTTTTTTGAAATCCAGCATCACCAACTGCTAAGACCTCATCAACTAGAAGTATTTCAGTTTCTAAATTAGCAGCTACAGCAAACGCAAGTCTTACATACATACCAGAAGAATATCTTTTTACAGGTGTATCTAAAAATTTTTCTACACCGGAAAATTCAACTATATCATCCATTTTTTTTAATATTTCTTTTTTTGACATGCCTAATATTGCACCATTTAGAAAAACATTCTCCTTGCCTGTTAACTCAGGATGAAAACCTGTTCCGACTTCTAATAAACTGGATATTTTACCTTTTATTTTAATTTTACCTGTTGTTGGTTCTGTTATCCTTGATAAAAGTTTTAGCAAAGTCGATTTACCAGCTCCATTTCTGCCAATAATACCAATTCTATCTCCCTGATTTACTTCAAATGATATATTTCTTAAAGCCCAAAACTCTTCTTTTTTTGGAAGAGTTTCACCTTTCCCTGTTACTTTTTTTATGGCCTTTTTTGCCGTATTAGCCATTACATCTCTTAATGCAGTATATCTTTCCTGCTGATGAGAAATAATGTATTTTTTACCTAAATTTTCTACCTTTATAACAATTCCCATAATTAAATACTGTCTGCAAAAGTTTTTTCAGTTTTTCTGAAATACCAGAAACCCCAAATGGCAATAAGAAATGTTAACACAATTGATAGAATGAACCCCGGCCAGTATAAACTAACACCCTTGCCTATTATTGCCCATCTGAAGCCATCTATTACACCGACCATTGGATTTATTGAATAAAGAAATCTCCACCTCTCAGGAACAATACTGCTGCTAAAACCTACGGGTGAAATATACATACCGAACTGGACAATAAAAGGTATTATATACCTGAAATCTCGATATTTTACATTTAAAGCTGAAAATAAGAAACCCATGCCTAATGATAATATTATAGCGAGCAATAAAAATAGGGGTATAAAAACAATCTTCCAGTTTGGAACAAACCTGTATATAGCCATTGTTATGGCAAGTAAAATAAATGATATGCTAAAATCAGTGAGAGCCACAATTATTGTACTTGAAGGAATTATCATTCTTGGAAAATAAATTTTAGAAATCATATTTTGATTTGAAATCAAACTGCTTGATGCGTCTGATAAAGCAGTGGAAAAAAATTGCCAGGGAAGAAGCGCTGTAAAAACAAGTATTGGATAGGGAGCGTTATCAGAGGGAAGTTTAGCAATCCTGCCAAATATAATAGTAAAAACTAACATGGTAAGAAGAGGCCTTATTACAGACCAGGCAATACCAATGACTGTTTGCTTATATCTTACTAGAATGTCTCTCCATGATAAAAAATAAAAAAGCTCTCTATATCTCCATAAATCTGCCCAGTAATGTTTTTCAGATTTGCCGGCTTCTATAACAATATATCCTTCATCTTCGCTATTACTTGTTTTTTCTTTAACTTTTAACATTTTCTTTATACCATTTTATTGTTTTTTCTAGCCCTTTTTTAAAATCAGTTTTTGCTTTAAATCCAAATTCTTTATCAGCTCTTGAAGTATCAAGACATCTTCTTGGCTGACCATCGGGTTTGAGTGTGTCCCAGACTATTTTTCCTTTAAAACCAGTAATTTCTTTTATTAAATTAGCCAAGTCTTTTATAGATATTTCAAAACCTGCACCAATATTTACCGGATCAACTTTATCATATTTCTCTGTTGCCAATACTATGGCCTCTGCACAATCTTCTACATATAAAAACTCTCTTGTAGCATTACCTGTTCCCCATACATTAACTTCTGGCTCATTATTAACCTTAGCTTCATAAAACTTCTTTATAAGTGCCGGAATAACATGAGAAGATTTTGGGTCAAAATTATCACCTGGACCATATAGATTTACAGGCAATAGAAATATTGAGTTAAATCCATACTGCTGTCTGTACGCCTGGGATTGCACAAGCAACATTTTCTTAGCAAGACCATAAGGTGCATTAGTCTCTTCAGGGTAGCCATCCCATAAATTATCCTCTTTAAATGGAATAGGAGTAAATTTCGGATAAGCACATATGGTACCAATAGCGACAAACTTTTCAATATCGCTTTTCCTTGCTTCCTCCATTAACTGTATACCCATAATTAAATTATCATAGAAGAAGCTTCCTGGATTTTCTCTATTAGCACCAATTCCTCCAACTATTGCAGCAAGGTGTATGACTATATCTGCTTTTGATACGATATACATTTTTTTAATAGCACCTAAATCCCTTAGGTCATATTCTTCTGTTTTTGGTACAAATACATCAAAACAACCTATTTCTTTAAGCTTTTCAACTACATATTTACCAAGAAATCCAGCACCACCAGTTACAATTATTTTTTTATTTTTTAAATTTATCAACTTTAAAGGGTCCTTAAAATGATAATAAAATATTCGTCTATATTAACAATTTTACTTTATAAAAATATCTTAAATATCTTATCTAAATTAGTTACTAGCTAAATTTACTACGTGATATGAGCCTCAAAAGCTGGACACAAACTTTAAACTATTGCACAATAACCCAGTGTAATTTTAAAAAAAAATTCTTTATTATACAACCTCTAATGATGTATTTAATAAAAGAACATTTTTTATTTAGGTAAGTTTCCTTCCAGAAAATTTCATTTTTTTACTTTATCAAGACTACAAAACAATAATTATAATATTTTAAGATTAATTTATTAAACCTTTATTTGTAGTCTTTATCCTTAATACCATAAAATTTCAATTTAAAAAAATGACCCATATCGTAACAAATATAACCCATAGCTGAGAGCTCATAAATAAGTATATCAGCAGTCGGACCAGTAGAAATTAATATTTTTAAACTAGTTGCCTCTATTTTGTTTATTGAAATAATATTAAGAATATTATTTAGGGTTTGTTTTAAATTAAAAAAAGCATTTTCACTTTTTACATTTATATAAAAAACATTTTTATCAGGATATTCTAATTTGAAATCATTAGATACCTTTTCCTCTGGATGAATAAAAATAATATTTTTTACTGTTATCCAAAGTTTAGAAATTTGTTCTTTTCTTAATGGTTCATTTTTTCTGAAAATAAAAGCCTCGCCATAAGTTTTATTCAAATCACAATACTTCCAAAATAAATATTTGGTAGATAACCAAGTATTAAATTTACCTATTTTTAATAGTTGATAAAAACTCTTTTCCAAATACATGTTTGGAAGCGCTAATAAATAATTTGTTCCATATTTATAATCTTTTAGTATCTTATATAAATAATCTTGTAAATCCTTGTCAACTTTTTGATAGTAAACATCAATCCCAAAAACAAGCTGACTTTCCGCGTCTCCCCATCTGATAAATGAGCTATTATTTTTTAATAAAAAATCTAGTGTTTCATTACAATCCAAGAAATTACTTTTTTTAATAGATTTTAAGAAAAAAATATCATGCAAAATAACATAAATTATTTTTATAAATTTATTAAATTTTCTTATAACCTTTAAAATAATTAATAATTTCATTAGATATTATTGGAGTTAACCCATTCCCCTGGACACATTGTATACTAAAATAACTTAAGTTAAAATAAGCTTATGAGGACCTAAAAGAGAAGAAAGGAGAAAGTCCAGCAGAAAATATCAGGAACATTTCGTAGTGTTGATGAAGCTAAAACATTCTGCCGAATAAGGGGCTATATCTCCACTGTAAGAAAGAACTCCCTTTCTGCTATCGATGCTATCCAAGCTGCATTTGAGGGAAATCCTTTTATAGTATAGTATAATAAAATAATGCGTACATCGCCTAACATTGGATATACGGTTCCGCTACGCTTCACCCATATTACTAACGCAACATCGCATATCCAGAAAAGTTAGGCGAAAAAATCGGACGTTTTTTAATAATTAATGAATAATAAAATATAAAAAAAGGAGGCAAAGTTATGAACAGTTCATTGATAATTGATGTCGGAATGCACACGGGTAGAGATACCGAATTCTACTTGCAAAAAGGGTTTGACGTCGTTGCTATAGAAGCCAACCCCGAACTTGTCAAACATGCTCAATCTCATTTTAGGGATGCTCTATCGAACAAGAAACTTATTCTTTACGATATTGCAATCGCTGATTATGAGGGAGAAATAGACTTCTATGTTAACAAGCAGCATGATGACTGGGGTACAATATCTAAAGAGTTTGCTTTGCGAAATGAGAGGTTTGGCACAAATAACGCATTGATCCATGTAAAGTGCACTACATTTCAAAATATCCTAAAACAACATGAGATTCCTTATTATCTAAAAATCGATATAGAGGGAGCAGATATAATGTGTCTCAAGACACTTGGGGACTTTAATGAAAAGCCGAAATACCTCTCCATTGAAGCGGGGCTGAATTCATTCGAAGAGACTTTTACTGAACTCTCACTATTGTGGAATTTGGGCTACAAAGAGTTCAAGATTGTTAATCAAGCGTTGAATTCTAGAGTCAGATGCCCAAATCCTCCTCTCGAAGGAGTGTTTGTAGATTTTCACTTTGATGGTACCTGTAGCGGCCCCTTTGGTGAAGAAGCACCAGGCAAATGGATGTCAGTTGAACAAACATTCCTTAAATACCGACGGTTATTAGCCGAGCAGAAATACTTCGGTGCTGATGGAAAGCTGTATAGAACGCTGTTTCACAGGATATACGAAGTTCTGAAAAGGGAGCAGGTAGGGTGGTATGATTTTCATGCAAAACTTGCTAACAGTTAAACTGCTATTTATTGCAGAATGAAATAGGACAGTATTGCAAAAGAAATTCCCCACTTCTGCAACAGTAAATTCCCCACTTTTGTAAGTAGGCCATTGAAGGCACCAACCAATATAATATCCTTGTATTGAAGCCAAAATCAAATACAAGGAGGAACCTAAAAGGATGCTAATAATGACCCCAGTACATGATATAAGAAAACTATACTTTGAGGAAGGCAAAAATATCAGCCAGATAGCTAAGATGACAGGATTTAATAGAAAAACAGTAAGAAACTACCTAAAAAGAGATGATTTTAACAGCCCTGTGCCGTCTGCAGCTCGCATTGCAGACTATCCAAAGCTTAATCCATTCAAGCCAGAAATTGATAACTGGCTAAATGATGATAAAAAAGCAAAACCAAAGCAAATACATACTGCCAAGCAAGTATTTGACAGACTAAATAGTAAATACAGCGACAGTTTTGACTGCCCCTACAAAACAGCGGCAGGATACGTTGCTGGTAAGAAAAAAGAAATATTTACCCAAAAAGACAGGAGTTTTGCCTCTGGAACATATTCCCGGAGAAGCTCAAGTTGATTTTGGGGATAGCCAATTCTATGAAAAGGAAAGGCTCTATGATGGCAAATACTTGAACTTGTCTTTTCCTCACATCAATCAAGGGTACCTTCAAGTTTTTAAAGGGGAAAATGCCGAGTGTTTGTTTGAAGGACTAAAAACAATTTTTGAACACATTTGCGGAGTGCCTGGCAGGCTTTGGTTTGATAATGCAAGTACCGTCGTTACCAAGGTGCTAAAAGATGGCAGTGAAACTTAACAGCTGACTTTTTAAGGTTTGCTCAGCATTACCGCTTTGAAGCAAACTTCTGCAATGTAAGCGCAGGCCATGAAAAAGACAATGTTGAAGGCAAAGTCGGATATCACCGAAGAAATATGTTAGTTCCTGTTCCAAGATTTAACAGTCTTAGCGACTTCAATAAGGAGTTACTCCTCTTGTGCGAACAGGACGGACAAAGGGAGCACTATAGAAAAGAGGCAAGCCATGAAGAGCTTTATCTGGCAGACAGGCTTGCACTTCTTAAATTACCACAAGAACCCTTTGAGGCCTGTAAATATATGACGGTAAGAACCAATAGTTACGGACCTCAAAGGTAAAATATCTAACTCCTCGGCTGTATCATATCTTAAGTATCCCACCGCCATTCTTACAATAGAATAATTTTTCTGCTCAACAAAACATGAATCATTCTTCTTATGTGCTCTTGATCTTGTAAATGTAATTTTATTCTCTATGCAGTCTCTAAGCATGTGGGCATTAATAAATTCAGACCCATTATCAGAATCAATACCGGCTATTTTAAATGGGAACCTGGCTGATGCTGACTTAATTGCTGAAAATACATGTTTCTGTGCTTTATTCTTGCAGGCAACTGTAGTATCCCAGCATGTAGCTATATCTGTAAAATTTAGGCTCTGTATAAAGTCTCCAGACGCAATTCCGCCATCATGACCAACCAGATCTGCTTCTACAAAGCCAGGGCTAGTATCATCCCAATCTGCAAAGGTTCTGATGGGGATGGCTGCCTTTAGTAATGTTCCCGGTTTTTTGCCTTTCCTACCCTTACCCAACCTGTACCTGTCCTTTTCTGGCTTTAGAAGCCTATCAATTGTAGAAGCACTAATTTTAAGTAGTTTTTCTCTTACTTCAGGGGAAAGATCTATCTCTTTATGTTTTTCTAATTTTTTTACTGCTTCAGCCATGAATGGAGCAAGTCTCCTGCTGCAGATAAAATCAAAGACTACCCAGATTCTCCTTAATGCAAAAAATATAACATAGGTGTAAATTCTAGCTTTGGCTCTTTTTTTCTTTTTCTTTTTCTCTGCAACAAATTTTATTCTCTTTCCGCAATAGTTATATATCCCAATACCTTTTCTTTTTTTACAGAAAGAATCTGACTTGTATAACATCTGTTATATCCGGTAATTGCAGTAAATTGATCAAATACTATAGTTTTTTCCTTCTTTGTTGCCTTTACATATCTTTTTCTAGTTTCAGCTAATATTGCTTTTCTATGCCTCATTGCTAACATCCTTTACCCCCTGCATTTAAAGATGTAGATTTTATCTTTAAATATAGGGAACTGCCCCAATTATTTAAATAATTTCATTTAGATTTTTATATGAGGCAACGATACGATTTCAATTATATTTTAAATGAGGCAATTCGCAGCCTTGCATGATGTTATCGGAGATACTACAATATCTGATGCAATATGTGATAGAATAATACGCAACAGTCACAGAATGGAATTAAATGGTCCCTCTGCAAGAGAGATATACAGAAATATTTAGGGATCAAAGATTACCATTTTTAGTTTTGATTTTTTGAAAACTTAAAATGAAATGAAGGTGGCAGATTTAAAACGGAATGGGTTGCATATTTGACCGCAATATATAATAGCAAGTTGAAATAGATAATGAAAGATTTATTAATGCTTATAAATAGCTATAAGAGATTTTAAGGTTATCTGTTTCCAACTCGAAACAGGATATAATTTTATAAATAGTGAAGAATATTTTTCGATTTGGTCTAATTTTTAATAAAAATAACGAGAGATTATTATTGATAAATTAAAATTGTTTTTGAGTGAAGAAATGAAAAAAATCACTCTCTAAAACTGAAGATAAATATGATTCCTTATGTAACAGTCCTTATGTCTACTTATAACAGTGAGAAATATTTGAATGAAGCCATTGATAGTATTTTGAACCAGACCTTTAAAGATTTTGAGTTTATTATTATTGATGATGGCTCAACAGATAGGTCGTTAAAAATTCTTAAATCATACAAAGATCCTCGTATCCGAATTGTCCAAAACGAAAGTAATATCGGACTGGCTAAATCTCTTAATAAGGGGTTAAAACTTGCACAAGGCAAATACATCGCTCGTATGGATTCAGATGATATAAGTTTACCTAAAAAACAGGTTGCTTTTATGGAGGCTAATCCAGAGATTGGCGTATGTGGTACTTGGTCACAAACTTTTGGTGAAATTAAAAAAATAGTATCGAAAACACCACTAAAGCATGAGGATATATCTGCAATAATGTTTAGTTATTGTCCAATATCTCACCCAACTGTAATAATTCGCAAAGATATAATTGATAGATATGATTTTTATTACGATGAAATTGCGCAAGGGTGTGAGGATTACAAGTTATGGGTTGAAATGGCTAAGGTAACAAGATTTGCAAATTTACAAGAAGTCCTTTTACACTATAGGTTTCATAGCACTCAGATTACCAAACTGGGTAATAAGAATCAAGATATTAAAAATAATATGGCAGCAAACTTCATGGGTAGTCCTCTAACAGATCACGAAAAAAGATGTCACGAATCTCTGCACTTCACAAAACCTTATTTTGATACACAGATAACGAATGATGTTGTAAAATGGGTTGATTTTCTTAAAAATTTGAATGCTTCAAAAAAAACATACATTGAGCCAACATTTAGCAAGACACTCGATAAGGTCATAAAGAATATGCATAAAAAAATGTTTTATTATTCTATAAGAAACAATAAAAGATATAACCCAATCTTAGTGTTTAGACTTTTTTTATCAAAACAAAAATACTTTTTATATTTTTCTTTTATAGAGTTATCTAAAATTTGCATCAAATGCTTTATTCTTTGGCCTAATAAAAATTTTCATTAAAACAGAATTTCTTTTACTACGAAAAACTCAGCGTTCATAGCACTTCGAGACGATCTCCAATAATAACTGCGCACCTTTACAGTCTAGAGAAAGATAGCATTTTATATCAAATTTATGCGAAGTTGAGCTATTTTCTTTTTTAATAATATTTTTATAGATATTTTTTTCATTTTTTATATTTCAAAGCTATTTTTCTTCTGTTATCTCAAAGATAAAATAAAATTCATACTGGAGTGAACCCACTCCATTGGATACATTGCATACAAAAATAACTTAAGTTAAAATAAGTTGATGAGGACCTAAAAAAGAGAAAGTAAGGTCTCATCAGACATGAGAACAAGAATTATGAATAAATTTTATGATAAGAAAAATAGAAGATTAATAATATTTCAGGAAAAAGCAAGTTCAGAATTTTGGGATAGGCATTGGCAATTAGGTAATTTTGATAAAAAAGTTGTAAAAGGCAAAGAGAATAAATTCATTAAAAAGATTACAAATCAATTTTTATTTCCTGGGCAAAAAATATTAGAAGGTGGATGTGGAATTGGCCAAAATGTTTATGGTCTAAATTGTTGGGGATATGATGTTTACGGGGTCGATTTTGCCAAAGATACAATTCATAGAATAAAAGAAAAATTCCCAAATTTAAAAGTATCTGAACAAGATGTAAGAAAATTAAATTTCCCAGATAATTTTTTTGATGGATATTGGTCTTTAGGTGTAATTGAACACTTTTGGGAAGGGTATGATAAAATCTTAAGAGAGGCAAAAAGAGTGATAAAACCTGGAGGATATTTCTTTTTAACTTTTCCTTATATGTCTCCTCTAAGAAAAGTGAAAGCAAACTTAGGAATTTATAAAATCTTTAATAGTAGTTTAAAAAACGATAATTTTTACCAATTTATTTTAGATGCAGACGAAGTTAAAAACAATGTCGGAAAGTATGATTTTGAATTAATCGTAAAGCAATCCTTTGATGCTACAAAAGGAATAAAAGATGAAATATTTATATTGAGTCCTATTTTGCAAAAAGTTTACGATAGCCAAGAGTTATTTGCTAAAGGAATAAGATTTTTAAATTCAATTTTATTTTCTAAGGTTGCTAGTCACAGTGTTTTATTGGTGTTAAAGAAATATGAGAAATAATTTTTATAGAATATTATTAAAATTTGCATTGATATGAACTTTATCTGGCCCTAAAGCGCCATTGCTGTCATCCCTGTCAAAAACAATATCAGGTTCCGGTTTCCCTGTTACGTCAGCTCTTATTCTGTAATAACATATATCATCGACTGCAGAATAAGAAGGACCCTCATATATTTCCAGATTTATAGTAGGTGCTTCGTTGTCTGATGCAGTACTTTCAGTAGCCTGGGAATCATCTCCAGAATCATCGGATGAAATATCCGGTGAACTGTCGGTAGCTGTTTCATCGGGAGAATCAGGGATTCTTTTCTCGTCAGAATGATTTGGATTACCAGTATCATTAGTTTCGTCACTTATACCTGTACCGTCTGTTTTTTCAGACGATCCTTCATGGGAACCCTCGTCATCAGTAGTCTCTGTTATTTTTACCGGAGATCCTGAGGTAAGAGTAGAACCATCATCACTGTCCGCAACCGGTAATAAACCGCAACTGTTACAGATTGCAGCTGTGCTCAATATTATAATTAGAACCAGGATGCAAATAACAAGATAGATTTTTTTTCTTTCCATTATTTTTCCTCAAAAATATCGCTTATGAATTTTTTTACTAATTCTTCTTCTGCCTGGATATGTTTTATCTCAACAAAACAAAATGATCTACAAATTAAAATAAAATCCTTATCTTAATAATTGTAAAATACTCTTAGATAACGATGTTAGGTTATACGTAAGACTGTGTTCTTGCGGTGATGCCTACCTTTTTTTATATTCAAGTTTTTCTTTTAAATTATTCATAAATACAATTTTGTCAGCAAATTTTTTCAACAAGGAAGAATATTTATATTTATTAGGAATCATCAAATGGAGTAATTTATCTTGTTTAATTAAATAATCTACTAAACAGTGGTAATCACTATCACCTGATACTATGATTGCTTTATCATAATTTTGCATTTCAATAACTGAATACAAAACCAATTCAGCATCAACATTACCTTTAGTCCCACCACTTAGTAAAGCAAGAGTTGGTTTAAAAATCAGTAAATAGCCGTATTTCTGCAAAGAAGTATACAAATTTTAATTTGAAGGACCATAACTTATAAAAAGAAAAGCTTGTGAAATATTATATTTTTGCTCAAGATATTTTCTAAATCTCTTATAATCTAAAATCCATTCTTGATCACGAATAGCTAAGTTTAAATTTTGGCGAACACAGGATAAGGCTAAAGTTGACTTTGTTTTTAGAGAAGGTTTAAAAATAAGCGAGCTTATTCAGGTTTGCAGCCCCTGCCAAAAGAATAACAACCATTTTCCCTTCTATCTCTGAAATCAAATATGCAAGCTTATAATTCACACCATTATAACGCACATCATAGCCGTAAACGGTTGCGAGGTCGCCGCTCTTTTGTGTACCTATATAAGGATTTTCGCTGATTTTATGTAATGCCTCGGTTCATATGTACTTGTACAGTATTGATTTATATGGTTAGGATAAAAATATTACCCAATATTATTAATACTTGACTATTATAATTATCGGGTTAAAATGATAATTAACATAAATTAAACTTAAATCATAAAATTTATATCAGTATTAATTTTTTAAGTCAAATGAGTTTTTAAGAATGATTAAAAGAGATTTATACCAAAATTTAAAAGAACACATATTAAAAAAAGAGATAACATTCATAGTAGGCCCAAGACAGGCTGGTAAAACTACTCTTATGCTGATGTTAATGGATGAATTATTAAAAAAAGATAAAAAGGTTTTATTTCTTAATCTTGATATTGAAATGGATAAACAGTTCTTTGGAACTCAACTTGATTTGTTAAAAAAAATTGAACTTGAAATTGGAAAGCAGGGGTATGTTTTTATTGATGAAATTCAAAGAAAGAATGACGCAGGAGTTTTTTTAAAAGGAATTTATGACCAAAATCTTTCCTACAAGTTTATAGTTTCAGGTTCCGGCAGTGTGGAGCTGAAGGAGAAAGTACATGAATCTTTAGCAGGAAGAAAAAGAGTTTTTGAATTATCAATTGTTAGTTTTAAAGAATTTTTAAATTATAAAACAAGTTATAAATATGGTGAGAAAATTATAGATTTTTTTAAACTTGAAAAAGAGAAAACCCTAAAGTTTCTGGAAGAATATATCTCTTTTGGCGGTTATCCAAAAGTTGTTTTGGATGAGACTTATGAAGAAAAGAATTCTACAATAAATGAAATTTTTCAAAGTTATCTGGAAAAAGATATTTATTATTTACTTAAAGTAAAAAAGAGCGAAATCTTTATTAATTTAATTAGAATACTTGCTTCTCAGATAGGAAAATTAGTTAATTATTCTGAACTTTCAAATACAATTGGAATAAATATTTTAACATTAAAAAATTACATCTGGTATCTTGAGAAAACATTCATATTAAAAAGAGTATCTCCATTTTATAAAAATATAAGAAAGGAAATAACAAAATCACCAATTTTTTACTTTTATGATTTGGGTATGAGGAATTTTATCTTGAATGTTTTTGGTAAATTAGACAGTATTTCAGATAAGGGTTTCTTATTCCAGAATTTTATTTTTAATATTCTTTCTGAAAGGTTAAAAGAAACCTCAACCACAATTAATTTTTGGCGAACACAGGATAAGGCTGAAGTTGACTTTGTTTTAAATTTTGGAAATAATTATATTCCTATTGAAGTTAAATATTCTTTAATTAAAAAACCAGTAGTATCAAGATCACTTTTAAGCTTTATAAAGAAGTACAATCCTCCGCAGGCATTTATTGTAAACTTAGGAAACAATTATATTTTAAGAATAGATAATACTGAAGTTATTTTTATACCTTTTTACAGTTTATACGATATAAAACTTTTAAAAATATCATCCCAGTAAAATTCCTTTTTGTTTGTAAATCACGACTTTTAAATCAACAGATTATTTATTTTATCAAAGTATCTAAATTATTAAGATTATCAATACCCGTAAATCTGATTTGCAAACAGTATTATTTTGCCAGTGTAGGTAGCTCCAGGAGCCCATCTACCGTTTAAAAATCCCAGGGTGGTGTCTCCTGTATATCTATAGTGGCTGCTGCCAAAATGCCTAGGGTCATAAGTCAAACTGCAGTAAATATTTACGTGATCAGGGTAATAGTACCATGCCAGATGTGCATAGTGTGCTATTATACCCAGTTCTTCAGTAGCAAAGCTGTTTCCAGGTACTCCTCCGCCTGTGGCACCCATTCCTACGAAATTATTCTGATCCGGTTTTACGTCTCCCGTAAACTCCAGAAATCCAGTCTCATGGCACATCATAGCCCAGGCAATATCAGCTCTCATATTGAACAGTTTTCCGTACTCAATATAAATCGGAGCTATCCTTCGCGCCCATTCGACTTTTGTAGAACCTCTGTCCTCAAATATCTTGACCAGCTGGTTAACTGTGACTTCTGTATATCCTATAAAACTTGTACTATTGGTGATAGGTGATGTATTTATGGAGTACGATTCTTCTTCTTCGGCTTCCTCTTCAGTTATAGTCACGGTAGTTGTAACCTCAGCAGACAATGCTCCGTCATCATCTTCTACGGTAAGAGTTGCCGTATATTCTCCTGCTTCAGCATAGCTATGGACAGGGCTTACTTCACTTCCGGTAGACTCGTCGCCGAAATCCCAGATGTACTGGGCTATCTCGCCGTCTGAATCGGATGAGCCCGAACCGTCAAAGGTAATATCCTGGCCTACCAGCGCAGTATAAGGTCCGCCTGGATCTGCCGTCGGAATCTGGTTTGACTCTTCTTCCATATCAGTCTGTTCATCATCAGTCTCTTCCTGGCTGCCCTCCTCCTCTTCATCTTCTACAGTCACGGTAGAGATCACTTCTGCTGACAATGCTCCGTCATCATCTTCTACGGTAAGAGTTGCCGTATATTCTCCTGCTTCAGCATAGCTATGGACAGGACCTACTTCACTTCCTGTAGACCCGTCACCGAAATCCCATATATACTGGGCTATCTCTCCGTCAGAATCAGATGAGCCCGAGCCGTCAAAGGCTATCTCTTCTCCTGCCGCAGCAGTATACGGACCGCCTGGGTCAGCAACTGGATCTTCATTTATATCATTTATGGTAACAGTTAAACTATCTGTGTCTGATATATCCTCAAAGGCTGTAACCTTTAGAGTCACCACATATGTCCCGGCTGTATCAAATATATGAGTTATTACCGATTCTTCCACAGTCTCATCATAGGTTCCGTCTGCATCCCAGTCCCAGGAATATGTGATCACTGTATCTTCAGTTATAGGAGAAACAGTGCTCCCTGAGGCATCAAAGGTCAATGAGTCGCCTACATTACCGCTTTGATCCTCACCAGCTTCTGCTGTAATAGTGTTTTCAGGTGGAATGTCGCCCTGGCTAACTCCCTGTATTATTTGATTGGCAAATAAAATTATCTTATCGGTATAGGTACTGCCCGGAGCCCATCTACCGTTTAAGAAACCAAGAGTGGTATCTCCGGTATATCTTATATGTGAATCACCAAAGTGTCTGGGATCATACTGTTTACTGCAGTACTCATTTACATGAGTAGGATAGTAATACCATGCCAGATGTGCATAGTGTGCAATTATACCAAGCTCTTCCGTAGCAAAACTATCACCGGGAACTCCTCCCCCTACGGCACCAATACCCACAAAATTATTCTGGTCAGGTTTTACATCTCCTGTATATTCAAGAAATCCAGTTTCATGGCACATTTGAGCCCAGGCAATGTCAGTCCTCATATTAAACAGTTTTCCATATTCAATATATATCGGAGCAATTCTTCTTGCCCAATCTACCTTGGTTGAGTTTCTATCTTCGAATATTTTTACAAGATCATCTACAGTTAAATCAATATAACCAATAACACTGGTCTCATTGGAAACAGCCTCAAATTGGCCGTCTTCCTCTTCAGCTTCTTCTTCCTCCTCTTCTTCACTATCTTCCTCTTCCTCTTCAGCTTCTTCTTCCACAGTCACTGTAGTGGTCACCTTTGCAGACAATGCTCCGTCATCATCTTCTACAGTAAGAGCCAATGTATACTCGCCTGCTTCTGTATAGCTATGAACAGGACTTACTTCGCTTCCGGTAGAATCGTCGCCGAAATCCCATATATACTGGGCTATCTCACCATCAGAATCGGATGAGCCCGAACCGTCAAAGGTTATTTCCTCACTTACCAGTGCAGTATATGGACCGCCTGGATCAGCTGTAGGATTAATATTTATATCACTGTCCGGACCACCATCTTTGACGGCATTGACCTTGACGTTAGCCGTACTGTAATTATTGTTTGCATCATAAGCATAAGCATATATAATGTTCTCGCCTTCATTAAGCTGGTCAATATCTATAGTATCTTCCCATCCGCCGCTTATAATACTGGTAGCCCCTAATACATTTTCTATAAAACTGGTGGTGCTGCCCAATAAATTGTCCTCACTCCTATCTGTTCCATTATAAAATTCAACTTTAGCCAATTGTATAGGCGTGCTGTTCTTTAAATCCGCTGCCCAGCCGCTGATAGTAAAATC
>Ga0307443_1000183_pt1 | contig 43303 bp, 69 predicted proteins | sample SalMarSW160220MG_FD_202148 | JGI IMG/M metagenome (GOLD analysis project Ga0307443, IMG submission 202148) | Salt marsh sediment microbial communities from the Plum Island Ecosystem LTER, Massachusetts, United States - SW1601-220 | ecosystem: Environmental > Aquatic > Marine > Intertidal zone >... | reverse complement strand
AAGTTTGGATTAAAAGAAGACTCAGCTATAAAATATAAAACTTCAATATTAGTATCTACAGTTCCAGCATCTCCTGAAAAATTTGCTAACATTGTTCTTAAATGCTCAAACATTCCTATATAGGTGTCTCCATAACAATCAACTGATGTTGTATCGCTGAAGTATATATAAGGAGAGCACTCTTCATAGGTATTCTGCAAACGAGATTCAAAAGAAAAACCACCATAAGGCTCTATAATCTGTTTACGTGCACAGTAAAGTGCTTCTACTTCTGTGTTAGGTAAATCTTGTTCAAAGAAATTATATGCCTTACTGTTTATACCCACACTTCCTCCTATAACACCACATGTTCCCCTTGCGGAAGCATTTCTATATCCTGCTCCTCCTCCTTTAGAGTAGTTCCATACTCTCTTTCCATCTACAACACGACTGTATGAAGAAGAACTATTTCCTGCATTATATGTAGTATCAGAGAAGACTGCAAAGTCATCAATATTATATTCACTATAAGCATTTCCTCCTTCTCCTTCTGTTTCTACAGAATCATATTTCTTAAAAGTAACAGTATCTACATAAAGGGGATTAGCATCTCCTTCTTCATTAAAAGAATACATACTAATAGAAGATTCTTTATTACAATAACTAATTAACTTAGTAGCATTTGTTGGTACATCAGTAGGAGCAAAATTAATATCTGGAGATACATATTCTTTTATTGTATCTTCTGTCTCTGCTATGTCTGTGCTTTCAATTCCCTCATCTGTCATAGCAACTAATGCAAAATCAGTAACTAAGTGTTGTATATTTAATTCATAAGCATCACTATTTGCAATCCATTGGGAATTTACAATACTTGTAGGAAAAACATATCCATCTACATTATATTCAGTACCAGAACTATTTACTTCTTCCAAAGAACCAGCTAATCCATTATCTAAAACAGTACAATTAGAAGTATTTCTCTTAACATAGACAACTCTAAAACCAATAACATTAGCGTCAGATAGAGCTGTAGCATAATCAATCTCTACTGATGTTTGTACTCCCCTGAATTCTATTTGACTACCACCAGTCTCAATTAAGTTAAAAGGTGTATTACCCAATCCTCCTGGATTAGACGCATCAAAAGTTCTTGGCATACGAACATCACATATCCAATGGACATTACTTTCTCGCAAGAAATTATCTATAAAAACAACTCCTTTACGGTATATTTCATCTCTACGAAAACTCTTATTATATGCAGCAATCAAAGGAGACATATAGTTATCATATGTATCTAGATAACTACCATTAGTATCTACTGAATTAGCAAGAAACTGATACATCTGGTTCTTTCCTTCTGTGTTGCCACTATCTTGAAAAGAACAATTAGTATAAGCAGGACCAGTTAAGTCTATAGAATCTGTATTTATAGCATCTGAAGTCATCTCTACAGGAGAGATAGTAAGTTCTACATTTGGACCTGTAGCACCAAAAGTGTTCGCTCCATCAGGATCATATTCATCAGCTGTATACTTGTATTGGAACCATTGTGTTGATGTATCTATAATATAAGTATCTCCATTAGACCAAGTAACACCAGTAGCAGTTACAGTATGAGCATCATTATCTGTGACAGGTCCACTAGTAGCTTCATCTACATTATATATAGTAGCTCCAATAAGAGAATCTACCACCCAAGTAGTAGTACTATCCTCTAGATAAGCAACCCCTGCTCCACCACCATCATCAGTTCCTGTACCACCTGCAATAGTAAAGTCTGCAAAGGTTACTTCACTACCAAAAAGATCACTGTCTATATAGTTGCTTGGGCAGATACAGTCGGCATCTTCAGGGATGCTCCAATCAGTACCATACCCTGTCTCATCATAAGATGTATAGTTAGCATCATATACACCATTATCAAAAAATTCCCAGTCTCCTAGATCGGCAGCATTTCCTTCTCCAATACGATCAACACCATCAGCGTAAATAATATAATAATCTTCCTTATTGGCTTCCCAAAGCTTAGCATATCCATTCTTATCAAACCGATAAGCACGACAGTCAATATCTACATCAAAAGATTCTTCTGTAATATCTGCAGCAAAGAGATAGTTATTCTTATCTTCTAAGCTTTTGGCAGTAAAGACAGAACTGATAGCATTGAACTCTGCTTGTGTGTAAGTGAGACTATATCCACTTCCTGTATCCAGGAACTTCATTGTGTTAGCAGTGAACTCATAGTCTCCAATAACCTTAATCGTAGGAGCGATATCCTTATCTACATAGTAGATCCCTACTACACGAATATAATCAAACCGTGTTGTACCAATATTATTAGTGATCTCAAACTCAATAGACTTATTGCAAACCTCTTCTGAGTTACCTCCTCTACTACTTCTATAAGAACCAGCATTAGATACTGAACCATAAGTAATATTAAGAGGTACACTGGGAGGAGCAAAAGAAGTTTGTGCACCATTCTTATTGTAAAGGAAGTAGGAGTATTGTACAACACCTGCTTCAAGACTCCCTCCTTCTAAGATATTAGTGATCTCATATCCTTCATGATCACTTGGAGGAAGAACATTAAGATCATCAGCATCAAAACCTGTATAGGTTCTTTCAAGATCAATCATACGTAATGGGGAGACACCATCAGTGAAGTAAACTTTTCTTATATCACTACCCTCATAACTACTAACAGCAGAGATTAAATTTCCTGAACTGAAACCCAGATCTCCAGTAAAAATAAAAACTGCTCCAGAAACATTCAGTGTAGTACCTGTTACAGGAACACTAGTAGGATCAATTTCTATGATAACATCATTCCCAGCTAAGTTAGCATCCCAAAGGAAAAGGACAAGTTGTGTTCTTACAAAACAATGCCCCATGTACCAATACCCATCTATATCAAATTCTAACTCATTACCATCAATAGTAGTAAGAGAATACTGTTGCGTTTCCTCATCAACAGTAAGCCTCATGTTACGAGCTTCGTAATACTTATTCTTAGGATACTTAAAAGCACTCGTATCTTGATCAAGACCTCCCTCCAGGGTATGAATGTGTTCAGCCATTATTGAATATTATATGTAAAGGAGATAACATCTCCTATGCTTACTGCTCCAAAATTAGTAGTTACATAAGTAATAACATCTGTACTATAGGTATAAGATACATCTGTATCATAAGTCATGGTATGATCTGTTCCAGAGATAGTAACAACCCAGGTACCACCAGACTTAACAGTGTTTAGATTATTAGCAGATATATCTGTTGGACGAGAGAAAGAGGTCTGTCCATCTGCAGTAGCAGTAACCTCAAAGTAAAGAGTATTGGATAACCCTTCTGTATTTATAGAAGAAGTATATACCTTTGCCCTAGTACCAAGATGCTTGAAGTTATTATCATGCATAGTAGGGTTACGTAAGATATTCAGATGCATATTTTTTAATCTTTCCATACCATCTATACTTGGTATCTTAGAAGAGGTCTTATAAGCAGCAGTACTAAATAAGCTCTCTTGTCTGATAATCTCATACTTCCTCTCACTAAGCTTATCTTTGAGCATCAACTTAAAAGCAATTCTCTCTCCACAATAGTTAACTACTGCACGTATAGCCTTGGGATGATCAGGAACAAGAGGTAAGTTATCACTAGTAGGGAAGGCACGGTATGAGATCATAAGAGTGGCATCCTCTAATCCAGTATAGATATAAGATTCAATAATCTTATAGGTATAATCTAATGCATCTGTATCTGCTAATATAGTTGTGTCATCAGAGAACCTATCCATCAAGTCAGTACTCTCAATCAAGGGGATTTTAGAATCTTTCTCCATGACTGTACCATCCACAATAGAATAAATATCAGTAGGTAACTCCCCACGATAATCAGCAATCACTATCTCATCGAACTTCCTTTCAAAAGAACTAGGATCAGAAACATAACCTACTATATCCCAAATATTTTCAACAACCTCATTGTATTCAATGTCATCAAACCCAAAATCTGTCTCAAGCTTATCAATTATAAAATCGACTGTTACATATGATCCATTTAGTGCCATTAGTTTATTTATTTATATTACCTATAGTAGCTGACGTTACTTTCTTTATTTACTTTGGCTAAAAGCCTATCCCAATATCTAGTAGCATTGAACTTATAATGGTGTCCATTCTTTAACTCAACTGCTGACCGATCCCAAAACCACTGCTTAAGGGTCTGATCGGAGTGTTCATTCTCATGATAGATAATTGGTTTGTTTTTTATATTATGCCATTCATTAGGATCAATATCCTTATAAAGAACTTTCCATTTCTTTAGAGTCTTTCCCCAATTAGGAATTAGCTTTTTCTTATCTACCCTACCCTCTTCGTTTAACTCAATCTTATATTCCTTATCTCTTATTCGTAATATACCAAGACTATTTCCCATATCCATCTCTGCAGAATTGTAAATAATCTCAATCATCATTCGTTCAATGAACTTCTTAAAAACCCTCTTAAAGAGATCCTTGGATATAGGACCAGAGGCTGTTGCACAATACCATTCATAAAAATCTTGAATAGTATAATCTGAGTTATAATATCCCTTTGTACGCTTAAACATCTTTTTTACTTTTTTGTCCTCTTATAAACATTACGCTACTGTTGTTGTGTCTCGACCATCCTCACCTATATGGTCTTCAGACTGTTTTAAAATAATTTGAAATTTCTCTGAAACAATTAAATTTATTAGATCTCTGATAAGACTACTGTTAAGTGGGTAGTCAGCATTATAAGGATCGGATTCAGAGTTCAATGTCATTACCTCAATAGGATCTTGAAAAACACCCTCTACCTTTGTTTGATCAATACCTCCTGTAAAAGTATAGGATTTTATATATAATTTCCTATCCGAGCTGATAGCTGCATAGTGAAGATTACCATTGAACTTTCTATTCCCTACTCTTTCAAACCTCTGAAAAGGAACGATCTGTACAGGATAAGTACTTGTGTATGGAGCAGTCAATGAGTTAAAGGGATACCAAACCTTAGTAAGTGTTCCTGCATGTCCTTTTCGACTGATAGTGGCGGGTATCTCAGAAGAAGTGTATACTATAGATGTGCTTCCACTTACTGGTAAAATACCTAATGGAGATATAGTTTGTAATTCCTCCTCATAGATATTAAAAATATTTCTATCTAATCTCTGCTTGATAAGAAAAGCTCTGGCACTATTAATCCAATGCACCACTTGCCTAATATCAACAGAGTCAGTATCTTTCAAGTTTGCTCGATACATCTCAAGCACATCAAACGCTAACTTATTGAGAGTTATATTCATATTATAATGCTATTAAAAATCCGATTCCAACTGCTTCTATGACAGAGACTAAAATAACTACATTCCTTTGTGTCTTTACTTTAATATTTTTTTCTAGTATCTTTTGATTAGCTTTTTTAAGAGCCTCTGTTTCTTCTTTGTAACTATCAATCACAGACAGCAAACCAGATTCAACCTTCTCTTTATTATCTAACTTATTCTGTAAGATCGCCTCACTATCTGTCAGCTTTAAGTAAAGACCTTCATAAATATCTCCAATAGCAATATCCTTATGTATATCTTTTACTTGCTCCTCGGAGAAAGGATACTCCTTTTCAGAAGAATCTGGGTAACGTGCCTGAAGATAATCATAAGATTGTCCTGTAGGAAGGCTATCTATGATCTCTGGAGTCCTTGCTAAGCTGTCTCTTAAGATCTCTAATTCTTTATTTACTTTTTGAAATTCTTTATCTAAATGAAAATACTCCATGTCCAAAGAATCAATAGTATCCCAGTAAAGAGTTCGTTCTGCCTTTAAGAGATCAAGCTCGTTTTGTAACTTTTTATTTACCCCGTTAAGCTCTGTGGTACGATCTTTAAATTTTCTAAGAGAGTAAACTTTCCAGGATAATAATCCTAGTAAAACAATACTAATTAGTAAGATAAGATTCCTTATTTGAAGTGGTTTCATTACTGAAGAAATAAAAGTAAAGTTCCAATGGTGATTAAATCAACTGTGCCTAGTATCCAAATTAGTAATCTATTATCTCTTGTCATCTTCATCATAGATAATACTTCATCTAACTTGCGAAGATTTCTCTCTTGTCCTTCTAATACGCACGTAATGAGAGGTCTCATATGGCTTGTTACTACCTTTTCAATTAATTCGGTTTTGTCTGTTATGTAACCTTTACCATTTTCCATAGGTTAGTGTATTAATTTATTTTTTCAAAAATTATCTCATGTTTTAGTTTGGGTCTGCTAATACTATCGGATCGGTATTTTTTTTTAACATTATTTCTATTGCCTCTTCCATTGCCTCCTCAGTTATGTTCTTTTGATTACGTATATAAAACTTAGCAGCTGCTTGCATATCATTCATATGCATATCCTGCTTCTTTTGGTGATTAATAATATCATCTAAGGTATCTTGTATACGAACAAGATCTTCAGAAAGAAATCCTTGATCAACCTGTATATACTCAATCTCAGTAAGAATCTCTTCTTGCCCTCTTTGTATACCATTATAAAACTTAAAGACTCCCCACATAGCTACGGTAAAAACACTCAAAGCACCAATGATCTTTAATATATTTAGGATAGATTTAAACATTATATCTTGCTTTTAAATAATTTTACTCTTGTAATCTTAGAATATTTTAATAAAGCTAATTCACTAAATTTTCCTATAATTGATTCTAAAGTACTAAAAGAACTAAGAGTTGCAGAAAGAGTATCTATATCTCCTATTGAACAAGTTAAAGCAGAACTAGAAGTAATCAAACTTAGTATAAGAGGGGAGTCTTGACCTCTAATTCCTGCAGTTAGACTACTAGCTGCTCCAGAGAGAGTGGCTGCAATATATGGACTTCCAAAATCAGATAAAGCTCCTACTAAAGTTGTTGAACTGCTAATAGAGCTTGATATAGTAATATAATCCACTATAGAAGACAACAAAGTTGAACTACTAGCAATAGAACTCTGTATAAAAGCATTTCCAGAATCTCTTATTCCTGAAACAATAGTGGAGGAACTTGCTATAGAAGCTGCTATACTAGGGTCTCCTAAATCTTGAATAGCTCCTACTGAAGTAGTTACACTATTAATAGTACTACTTCCTAACGGTGTTGAGTTTACAACTGTTCCTGTAATAGAACTTAATGATGAAATAGTTGTTGAACCATTAGGAGTAATATCACGTAATGTGGTAGCTACTAAACTACTACTACTACTTATAGAAGATCCTATAGACGCCATACTATTCTTCTGTAATACTTAAGCTACCTGCTGGTATCTGTGGAGTTACTCCATTAGAGATTGAAAGAGGAGATGTAAACTCTCCATACATAATCAAATCTGCTACAGCTCTTGTTCCCGCCTTGCAAATTCCATAATGAGTTGCAGTTTCTGAACTACCTGCAGTAACAAAAGTAATAGCAGCAGTATTAGTTACTACATTACTAGTTACTGTCCATCCAGCAGACGAACGAGCAACTGCTTTACGAGCATAGTTTGTATAATTACATTCATTAGCTATTGATCCAGTTTCTGTTGGATCAGCTGTAAAAAGTGCAATATATAAGTTTCCAGCCGTAGCAGAACCTCTTACATGGTTTAAAGCACCAATAAGATAATTGCTAGGATTTACGTTTTGAAAAATTAATTTTAAAAATTCTTCTTCGAAATCATTCCATTTTCCTGCCATAATATATAAATTTAATCTTCAGTAATAACTAACGCACCTATAGGAAAGATTGGTTGTACCCCGGAAGTGACAGATAATGGAGTATCTAATGCTCCATAATATAAGATGTGTTCACTATCTTCATCATCACTAAGAATAGCTACACCATTTACCGTATTATTTCCATTAGTACATACCCCAAAAGTAATCTGTGCAGTATTACTAACTTGATTTCCTGATACTGTCCACCCACTTCCTGAACGACCAACTGGTCTTTGAAAATATCCTGTATAATCACATTCTGTCCCTGCACCTCCTTCAGTTGGTGTAGATGTATACAAGGCTACATATAAGTTCCCCGCAGTACCATCTGCTCTAATATCGCTTCCTATTCCAGAAATATCAGTATCATTAAATAATAATTCTAATACTTCTGTTTCGAAATCATTTGTCTTACTACTCATAATATTTTAATTTAAGATCCTGATTCATGAATATATAAAAAGAAAGGTTCACCCCAAGCTTCGTCTCCTCCAGTGTAATTAACATGTGCCCACAATACCCATACACCTGATGTAGTAAAATAAGTATCTAATACAGTAAGAGATACTAAACCTTTAGTGCGATCTACAATATCTCCTGAACGGTTGGTCATAGATGAACCATCCGGTTCAGTACCTTGTATCTGTACTGTTGAACAATTAGTCAAATCAGTTCCAGTATGGACATAAAGAGTAAACTCTTGATTGGTGTAAACCTTTCCCATTTCAATTTATTATTTATCTACGTTCTTGTGCGATTGCAACATAGTCAACCATAAGACTCTCAGCATTACTATCTCCAGCTTTAACACCCATTACAAGATGCATTTCCTGCAAGCCAGCAATAGTAATGGCATGAGCTGTTCCAGCAGTACCATTTACATAAGGAGTGATAGAACCAGTGGTGCCATTACCATAGTCATATACAAAAGCAAGATTATAAGCAGTGCCACTTACAAAAGTAGCAAGAGTAGCATTAGTAACTTGTGTACCTGCATTCGAAGACTCAAATTGAATTTTCATAGTACCATCTACCTTGAAGAATACCGCACCATCATAGGAAGCAGCAGGACCAGCACCATCATCAACTAAAAAGTCTGCAGAGGCAGTATCAGATACTCCAATAACCCAGTTTGCATCATCAGTAGCAGCCTCAGTTAATTTTACTCTACACTTGAATACAAATTTTTTGTCTGTGTCAAAGAGGAAAGCTTCATTAGTAGAGGCAAGATAGGTTTCATTATTATTAGTTCCACCACTAGCGACTTCAAGCCAACCTCCTAATCCATCTTCTACTCCTGTAGTGCCAACATCGTCACTTACAATATTGTAACCTAAAGTACTATCTGCTCCTGCAGAGATAGTAGTGATATCAGGGTTAATGAAGTCATCTATGTAAGTGATCCAGTCTGAGGGATCTACACCATTCCAAATAGGAAATCCTTGGACAGCAGCTACATTACTTAAGATTGCTCCATCTTTAATAAGAACACTGTCTATAGAAACTCCATTTGCTGAAGTAGACTCATTAATTGTATCTACAGCAAGAGTGCTAGAAAGACTAACGGCTCCAGAGGCAGATAGTGTACCAGTAACGGCTGCACCATCTTCAGTAGTGTTTACAACAGTAGCATCATTAATCTTCATACTAAGGTTTGACCCGTCAAACTCAACAGAACCTTTTTTGTTCCTTCCGCTTCGAAGGACCATCTTGATTACGTCTCCATAGTATTCATATGCAGCACGTAGCTTTTTAAATGTGTTTGGCATAATTTTTAATTTTTATTAGTTATTTATTCAAGCTATCTGGAAATGTACATAATCCATGAAGGCCTGGTCATGAAGAATAAAATCACGATTCCAATCTCCGCCCCAAACAATAGTGGATTCAATAATTCCAGTTTCTTTTAATAGTACAGCGAGTCCCATAACCAAACCAGCGAAGTAGTGAAGGGTGTCTGTATCATCCCATCTGATGTGAGGTTCCTCACTATAGTATGGGGCTACATCGACAGCCAAAGAAGGAAGGTAGTTGTGCTTGGATTTCTTGATTGTACCATCTTTATATGTTACAACCTTTTTGGAATCCTGAATTATCCACTTACCATTTACTTCTTTTCTTCCCTTCTTATACAGTTCAAACTGTTCTTCCGGGGTTCTAAACCCATAAAGTACTTTACAATCAAATGTCTTTATGACATAGTCAAAGAGAATACGAAGATCTTGATGTGCAAGACCTAATCTATTTTTAGATGTATTACTAAATCTAGGCATTACTTATTATTCTTACTTATGATATCATTTTTCTCTGCGGATCCTTTGCTTGATCCAAAGAAGTAGGATGCTACCATAACAGTTACTGACCCAAGTACACCCACCATTGAGTAAAGTACCTGGTTATCATTTCCCTTAAGCTCAGCTGCATTGGTGATCATAAATACTAACACTCCAAAAAAGGCTAATACTATAATACCACCAAGAGCATACTGATAGATTTCTTTCCAACTTTTCATATATACTTTATTTAAATTATTATTATGGTGTTATATCTACTTTAAATCTGAACGCTGTTGTACCTATTTCTTTTTCACAGCTTCCAGCACATATATAAAGATATCGACCGCTGCTTTCAATAGTGGCTCCCCCCCCATCAAAACTGTCTAATAAATTAAAATCATTACCTAATATCCAATACAATAGATCACCGTTCGCATCGTTTGAATCATAGACTTGCATCCAATCATCTTCTCCGATACTACTTGTACTTAATGCTGTTGCCGTAACAGTATTCCCATCTCCCGCATCTACTAACCATGCACCTGTCCATCCGGCACCAACATCAGATGAATAGTCTGTTGAATAAATTGTATCTGGCGTTCCAGTTAAATTAATCAAAGTGTCCCAATAAACAGTAAGATCATCAATAGCTGTTGGACTTGTGATTTTTGTTCCACTTGGATGTAATTGACCACTATCCCAATAAGCATCATTTTTTGGAGTCCATATTGTTACATCATCTATATAATAATACGAATCCTTTGAACCATTATGACCCTGATCTGGTTTACTTTGAAACCCTCCAATAAGTGTATAATTTATTTTCAACTGATCTGGATGTTCAAGAAAACCAAACTCGTCATCTCCACTTACAGCTGTGGGCATAGAAACAATCATATCTCCATTTGTCCATTGTTCATACCGTGAATTAGTAGCATCTCCAACACTATTCATTGCCGCACATACTGTTTCTGAATACCAAACTCCGGGAATATAAAATGTAGAATCTCCATGAGGATATGGAACTTCACCATTAGCTTCCCCCTCACCAATTAAACTAAATGGATTATAATCAAAAAAATCTGGTGTATACCAAGCATAAAGATAATCTGTCATCTGCATTCCAGCTACTAATAATTGACCTGCATAAAAATCTGTAGGATATGACTCATCTGTAGGTGAATCTACATAATTTATACCATCATGCCCTCTTAATTTAGCTCCTATCTTACTGTTACCACTCATACATTCATAATCTGGTTCAAACTTATGTCTGTATGAAATACAAAGACTATCATATTCAGTATGAGAAACATCAAAATAAGTACGTATAGTAAGTCCTCCACTTTGACCTCCTCCCATTTCTTCTCTAATTTTAAGTACCTGTGTAGGCGTTCCATCAATCTCATCAATTACTATGCTATCTCCACCACCTACTGAATATTTAATAAAATTATAAGGAAAATAATCATCAATTTCAGTCTCACCGAAATCACCTAATGATGCAGTTTCGAAATCCCATTGATAAAGAATAGTGTAGTTTTCTATTACACTTGCTGAATCAATAGCATCTATAAGGTTCTGAACTACTACTGCTTTCCCAGCATCATTAAAGTGAAGAGGATCTTCAGGATCGTCAGATACATATAGTGGATTAATAACATCCCCAAGCATTAGATCATCTGTGTTATCTGTACTTACTAGATCAACTCCTGTTGGCACAGTTTCTAACCAGCTATTAAAAGATCGCATGACCGCCATGTCACTTTCACTTACAACCTCAGCATCCGTACTCGCAACTAAAGTAAAACAAATTACTTTACACGTTGAGCTTATATCATTGTTTATAGAAGCTAATAAGTCAATATATTCATTTACAATAGTAGCTGAATCAGGTGTTCCAGTTACACAATTATTTGTACCTACTGCTACAATAACATAATCGAATGCCTCTGTATTAGTAACAGTATCCCAATTATCTTGTTGCTCATCAATGAATGCTCCTGGAAAAGCAAGATTCATCACATCATATCCCGTGCTATCATCTAGACTATTATATGGAGTATAAGTATGACTCGCTCCAATTCCAGCTACATATGCATCTGGATCTGGGGTTACTTCCTCCACATAATTAGTAATAGAATAATTACCATAATTCCTTACTTGGTTATAAAGAGGATAAGAAATCCAAGAGTTTCCAGAATATGTTATAGTAACTATATCCCCATACTGAGCTTCTACTGAACCCGAATAGAAGTTAACCTGATCATACCATATCTGATAACTATCTGCGGTATGGGGGGTGCCATTAATGGTAATAGTCCATTCTGATACATCCGGGGAAACACCATCTATATATTCTGAAAAGAAAACACTAAACCTACCAGGAGTAGCATCTTGAACAACAGCACTATCTATAGTTACTTTTGGAGCGATATTAGATATTGAACTGCCACCAATATTAACCAAATGACCTCCTATAGTCATCCGTTGTGCACTAAGCGCGCAAGCAAAAAGCAAAAAGAAAAGGATTAATTTATTCTTCATATCCTTTAAAATCCCCGTTATTATAGTAATAATCGAAATTGGCTTCCGTTAATGAATCATTCCAGATAGCGATGTTCTGTTGTAACCCGTCCCAGTTATAATCGGCTGATATACCTCCAATACCCGTTGTGTTGGCAGCAAACTCTTCTGAATAACTCATCACCTCCGTTTCTCCATTAACATAAAACCTGACCTCATTTCGATCCTGTGCATAGGACCACCCCACAAAGGTTTCGGTATTCAGTGCAACGATAAGCGTTGATGTAACGTATGAGCCATCCCTGTCAAAAAGCATCGGGTGACCTGAATCATCAATAAGAAAACAAGCTGATCCGGACCCGCCCACGAAAACACCATCATTGCCGGTCACCGAATGTCTTTTCAGGGTCACAAATAAAGCAAAGGTGCTTGTTCCGTAATTAGTCCCGGTGACCGCCACATAATCATCTTCAGCCTCATTGAAATATGTTGCACCCACACCATTGATCGTGCTGTCGCCCTGTGCAGCCCCATGATTTGTACCATTATCTGATCCATGTGCATCGTTATAATCGGAAATTAATGGATACCAATGAACAAGATCGGTATAATCATATCCCTGGGATGTGCTAGTGTCAATTGATGGGGGCATCATAATAAATACTGTCTGTGCCATTAGCAAGACAGGTAGGAAAAATAGTAATATGAATATTAATTTCTTCATTATCTATAGTGTCCTACAAAATTCATAGATATACCATATTCAGGTTTAGCTGTCATCGTTGAAAAATGGAGATATATTAAGCTTTTGGGTGGGATATCTATCGAGCCTGGTATGTCCACCTCTCCTATAGTAACTGTTTCGGCACCAGTAACAATAACAGGCCCTCCCGAGAATAAAGAATCTGGAGATGATGTGTAATCTTCATCCGTCCAATATACCTGATAAGAAAATGTTGGAGAAGCGCTCAAAGACCAGCATCTCGCTGTATCTACAACCATAGTATCAGGGCCTGGATAATACCATAAAAGCATATTCCGGTCATCCTTCATTTGAGATGAATCAGTAAATACCCAGGGCCAAAGAAGTTGGTTATCTGCATCTATCCTCATCAGACTATCAGCGGGTATGGTATCTGCCAGGACTAATCTCATAGAATCCAATACTGTATATATAGTAGTAGTATCAAAATTACTACCAGTATTTCTGTTTAAAGCTACCCATGCACTATTAATATATATATACAAACTATCAACATCTGAGTCGTAATAAACATCCCCCTCAACAGGTGAACTGGGCGGGTCTGAGTGTGGAGCAAAGTTAATAGAAGAATCAATCTGCAACTCTCCTATCTGAGCTGAAACTAGAACAGAGTCTCCTACTGTACGTTTTAGAACCTCAATCTCTGTTAGATGATCCTCTAAACTATCCTTTACAACACTTTTAAGAGAATCAAGTTCATTTCTATGATCTAGTAAACTGTCTGCTACAACACTCTCAAGAGAATCAATACGAGTAGAATCTTCACCTATTCTGGTACTCAATCCTAATGTGTCTGTTCCAAAAAGATATGTAGTATCCTTAGTAAAGTAATATGGAGTAGCACCCGCATATGCAGCAAGATAGGTTCCTACTGTTTTTACTGAATCAACTCTCGTCAAGTTATCTAATGGAGAACCTATCCATAATCCCCTAAGAGCAAAAGATCCAGTGTTTTGTGCAGAGACACCTAGGAAACTTATTATAAAAAGTAAAAATATTAATAACTTCTTCATTGTAGTTTATCTTTTTCTATTGTTTGCCAATTGACATCCTCAACACCAGAGAACCCTGTTGCATCAAGAGCCTCATCTAAACAGAAATATCCTCCTCTTGCACCAACTCTAAATACACCTGTTCCTCCACCACCGTAAGCCATTACAGATCCCCAGTCTACTCCTTCTGTTCCACTGAACCCAGTTGTACTCAGAGTCTGATCTAAGTATAGTGTTGTTCCTCTTACATCATATCTAAAGATCAATGTGTTCCTCGATAATGACAAAGGATCACCAACTGTTATCTGTGTATACTGTGCCATTAGTATCTTGTTGACTTTATTACATCCCAGTCTACTCCTTGTGTACCATTGAAACCAGTGGCAGTCATTGCTTGATCTAAATTTAAATATAACCCTCTTACTTGTAATCTAAATATTTCACTTCCATCTGTCCAGACCTCAGATGTAGATATTGTTACTCCTCCAAAAACACCAAAACTTGTCCAATACATTATCAACAAATTTATACAGCGACAAAGTTTGTCATAAAACTTCCATAATAATTTGTACCATCGCATAAGAAACTAACTATATTAATTACATCAGCTGCATCCGCACTAAAGTCTGGAGCACCTGCAGCATTCTCAAAGTAGAAATTACCATCAAAAGTTACTGTACGTGCACCTGTAGAATCCTGCTCGAAGATGAATATATATGTACCTACATCTCCATTAGTAACAGAGAAAGAGGAGATATTTGCATCAAGAGTTACCTTAAAGATATTACCTTCTTGCAGATCAATAGAATTACACTCAGAAGAGGTAAGCTCAATAATCTCATTCTGTGTAACAGCTTTATCAAAGTCAAACCCTCTAGAGTCTAAACCAATCATTCCCTCATAATCATTTCCCTTAAGCCGTAACTTCGTGCCACTGGAAAAGAAAAATTCTCGTATGCTCATAATATTTTCTTTATTGTACTATCAATGGTTTACCATCATCTGTTACATAATATGTGCTACATGTTCCCTTAAGAACTGAAATAATTTTCTAATGTTAATCTCTTTTTATATACCCAATCAAATCAGACCTGAACCATATCGGTTTGCTTCCCGTCACCACTGCATCTATCTCTATCCATATATAGTTACCATAAGGAACAGATGTGGTTAGAGTAGTGTTTATCTTCCCGGCGGCAGACCCGGCATTGACTGTCACAATCGTATCACAATCTGTACTTACATAAACACTGTCATTATACACCAATGAGAAGTCAAGTGTATCCCCTGAAGAGATATTCGTAATCAGATTAGTTAATTGTAATGAATCATTAGCCACGTAATAATGACCACATACAGCGTTTAAAGAGGCATCAGCATAGACCGTATCACCAGCAAGGCCACTGCCAAACCTATAATAATATACAGGAGAAATAGTGTCCTCAATACTAACGGAAGAAGCGGTACCCGCATAATACGGTGTTGAACCTACATAAAAGAGCAATTCACCACTAACAATTTTTATAGAGTCTACCTCTGCCACACTTGCTATACGAGCCTCTGAGCCGATCTTTAATCCCCCATATAGATTCAGCACATATTTGTACTCGTTCTGACCAAACACCACAAGGGATGAGATCAAGATCGCCGTTAAAATAAATAGTTTTTTCATCTTATAATTCTTTATTGTTTATTTTATCCCAAATAATATTCACAAATTCAGTTGCTCTTTTCCTTGAGGATAGGATTTCATCTGCATATTCTTTGAACTCTTTTATTAGTTGTGTGATAGATGTACCTGACATATCATAATTCTTTTAATGGTATTGATATTCCTAACATAAAACTCCATCCGTAGAAGAAAGCCTTGCCGTGTGGTGGTGGTTTAAGCTCTTGCCATGCTTTGTCCCATAACTTAGTGCTCCCCGTGTAATCCCATCCTAACCCTCTGTAACTATTGTACTGAACATCAAACAAGGCCGCCCGTGTAAAAGCAAACGATACGGCATAGGCAGCATGTTCATCAACACCTTTAAGATTCCATACCCACTTACCACCTACGAACATTACCGCCTCAACACCGTTCAATGCCCATCCGATATTATGCCCATCATCACGTATGGCATCACCGTAAGCACCGATGGATGTAGCTGCGATATTCCACGCTATGACACCTAACGGCCTACTTACCTTTTCCCACTGTGCCGATAGGCTTAATGTCAGGGTCAATAGGATTAATGCTAATATCTTTTTCATAACTCACCTTTGCTTTGTCCAGTTCTGCAATCGTTTCTTTATCCAGATAAGATTCCTTCAACGGAACCTTATCTGTTTTGAGTATGCTTAAAAGAGTTGCTTTATCTTCAGCCTCTTTTATCTCTGTCCCCTCGGGCATAAATGTTCTGGAATAAATTCGTTGTTTTTTGAAACTACCCGTCCATTCCTTTCCAGGACGTTTGTAAAAAAAATACTTGCCGCCGTTGACCCTCACGCTCTTTTCGTATGCTTCGTTTGCCATAGTTCTATGTTATTATGTAAATGTCACCTCTTTAATGCTCAGCGAATCCACATACACCCCACCATCATTATCATTACCTACCTCTCTGAAAGTAAGCCAATCTGAATCTGCCACCTGAACCCAATAATATACATATTCAACATAGGTGGTGTCTGTGTTTTCTAATGTATCCCCAATCCTGTAATTTGTTCCACCGGATGCACCTGATATGTAACAATTCCATTCTGTACCGCTACCAATATGCCTCACATAAAATGAAATCCTATATAGTGTGTCATCTACCGTCCCAACCGATCCTTCTAAAGCTATTGCTCCATAAGCTCCAGATGTGGGTGTGGTATCTGATTCAATCTGCAAAGCAAAACTACCATCATTTACGGGGGTATTTACAGAAGTAATTAGAGCATTATTACCAACAACCCAATCGGTAGTAGCATTCGTCTCCCCTGTAATCTTCTGCGCCACGATAGCCTCTGCACTATAATCCACAGGTATGGCTATGCTGTTCTCATCCACGGGCAAGATGTAATGATCTCCGGTGTAGTTCGTGCTTGCGGCAATCTCTTTCTGTACGGTGAGCTTGTGAACGCTTACGTTGTCTATGGAGCCTATGAAAGCAGAATTAAAAGCAAAAGTTAAGTTCGCAGAAGTTGATTCCATTAATATATTATACGTTCCGTCTGCCGTCAACCACTCTCCTGCTAATCCTGTATGAACCCTTATCTCCCCTGCTGAATAATTAGATATAGTAAATTTTATCAAATTCATTCCATCTGTAAGAATAGATGTTTGAACTAATGATGAATATCCACCTTGACTTCCATCAATTTGTGCTTTTCCTCCATACACGATACATCCATCGCTTGCAATCCAATCCGTATCGCTGTTCTTAACTGATAGGTTGGTTATTTGGTAGTTGGCTGTGGTAGAGTAATTATAAAAGGCCATTACCACATAAGTACCTGTATAAGTAGATGTAAACTCAAAGACATTCGAGCCATTGACGGCTAATTGTTGCCCTTCAACAGTTCTTGATGTGGTTACACCTAAATCCTTAGTAAAATTAAAATATGGAGCCGTTAATCCACCGTTCAATATACAATCAAATGTAACTACATATTTCTGACCACTGACAAATTCAATCTCATCGGCTGTTCCTGCTATATGAACAGAAGAACCATCACTTATTGCATCAAATCCAGACGGAGTAGCATTAGCAAATGTACCATAAGCAAAAGTGGTTGACCCATTCTCACAATTACTCACATTCAGATCAGCCCCCAGTGTGAACGATCCATTAGTTACTAGATCGCTGCCTAAGACTTGGAGTTCTTTGACTGATACGTTGTCTACATAAAATACGTCATCTACATCTCCACTATATGTGTATATATCACAATTATCATCTGTCAATCCTACTCTATGAACAACCGTTAGCGTTACCCATTCATCTTTTGTTGATGTTTCCGCTAAATTATATGCAGCTCCAGAATCCGATCTTATAGAAACTGCATCTAATGTTTGCCCACTCGGGATATAAATATCACAACTATATAGATAATATTTACCTGTTGTCGTAATATGAGCTTGATAAGCATAAATAGTTGAGGAATTTGTCAGAACACATCTTAAAACATTAGTTCTACCTTGATAAGTATCAACATCCCCATTACAATCAATGAATGACCACCCAGTTGTATCTCCTGTTTCAAAATCCCCATTAGTCACCTCCTCCGCCCCCTGCGGTATCATATCCAACATATCCGCTCCCGTAGTGACCTTAGTCGCTCCATCTATCGTACTTACGTAATCAGCAAAAGCAGTGATTGCCTCCGTAGCTGAATCATTAGCTGCGTTCAGTGAAGTATGCAACTCATCGCCTAATACATCATTCAAGGTGATCGTGTTCCCATTAGCAAGTAAGGTGTTCAGATCATCATTGCTCGCTGCGGTACGGTGGGCGTTTGTGCCGGCTATGTTTATTGTGCAATCAGTACAAGTGGAGAAAGCAGCTATCATATTATCAACCATAGTGGCAGTAGCTGTAATGTCATCTGCCCTTATAATACAACTTGCATTCGTCCATGAATCCGTGCCGTCAAACGTTACACTTGTTGACTGAAAATATGCTAAAGTTAATGAAGCCAATGTACTCCATGCTGATACATCACCTGTAACATTTGATGAACTGACAAGTAATTCAGTTAATGAAGTCAATGCACTGAACCCAGATACATCACCTGAAACTGAAGTTGAGTTACAATATAATTTAGTCAATGAAGTTAATGCAACAAATGAAGATATATCCCCACTTACACCCGTTGAAAAAGCATATAGAGTCGTCAAATCAGTCAAAGCACTCCATCCACTCACATCCCCACTCACAAAAGCCTGAGAGCTTATATCAATATAAGTCAAAGCAGCATCATCACCACTGAGCCAGAAATCATACGTCCCCGCACCTGAGTAACTGCTCGTAGTAGTCACAAGCGCTGCATCGTTACCACTCACCTCTGATGTAGTACCATCACCCCAATGGAATACCAACGTACTCGTAGCAGGAGCCTTCCACTTGAACGTAAACTGCGTATCGGTGTAGTCTATCGTTAGCTGGACAGGACCATGATCGACTGCATAAGATTGTAGATTCTCCCAGTCAGTATCCTCAACACCATCAAACCCGGTTTCTGTTAATACAATATCAATAACATAAGCCCCATCACGTACACCATCTCGGTAAATAGACATTATTCTATAATTTATTCATTAGATATTATTTCTACATCAGAAATTTCAAAGGAACCAACCTCGGAAGCACTATACTCATCTCTACTTGAAGATGCTATTATTAAATACCTAAATTCCTCAGTAGCATGAGCAAGTGAAAAATCATTATCACCCCAAGGAGCAATATCTTCACCGATTTGCCCACCATAAATATATTTCGCAACAACTGTATAGTCAGGATCAGTATAAGCCGTTGCCAGAACATAATTATCTGCTTCTCCACCAACGTAGATTCGTTGAAATTTGATGTAATAAGTTGTCCCTATTAAAAACTGGTTCTGGTTGCCATGCGCCACATGATCACCACCACCAACACCTAGAACATAATTTGCTCCTTCGCCAGCATCTTGATAATCGTAATTCAATCTTATCCTTGGCCCCTCGACAGCAAGACCTACAGTTCTTGCGACACCAATAATACCCTGTAAGGCATGCTGCGTCCACATATCAGTTACCTTAAGTGCAAACCGGATCTCAAAATCTTTCTTGAAATAGTTGGCTCCAAAATCATAATACAAATAGGTTGTAGTATGCTCTGGGTGAATATTTGTAACAGTTAACTTATCTGCTGTAGTAGCAAGATTGTCCTCTGGATCAACTTGTGTATATGTCGTTAAGTCTTCAGATGTAACAACAACAGGCTCCGTACTAGATAAATTTTCCCAATCAACATCCTCAGTACCGTCGAACCCTGTCTCAGTAATCTCACAATCTACCACAAAAGCTCCATCCCTAACACATGTCCTGAAATTAGCCGTCTGTCCTGTAGTCTTGTATATCCAGACCCAATCATAATTCTCATCTCCATCAAAACCAGTATCAGTTAATGCTGCATCAATCTCATAGACAGTCCCAACTATCCGTTTCCGTATATCATATATCGTTTCTTCAGTATAAACGGTTGAGGCAGGAACGGTAGCACATGCATCATCATATATAGTGTATTGATCTGTATAAGTAACACTCCCACTCCCAAAAACAGCAATATTACCGTTGAGACGGAGTGGCATAACACATCCAACTCCTGAAACAAGCAAAGACATAATTTTATGAATAACTAATTACTATCCCACTAGAAGTAGTATAAGAGGTTACTGGATACCCTACAGCAGCCGTAAGAGTAGTACCTGCTGGAAGTGTAGTTACCCAAGTGCTTGAACCTGGACCTCCACCAACAACAGCAGTGAATGTAGCCTCTTCAGCTACATAGAGAGTGTGGAAGCGTCCCGTTGCGGTACTCGCTTCACAAACTTCTGTACCTCCTCCGCCTACAAGACGTTGGAAATATGATCGAATGATTCCTGCTAATGTGTCTAGTTTCATGAAAGTAAAAATTTAATCGGTAAAGATACAATAAAAAATATAAAAAAGCAAATTTATTTTCTAACAAACCTTGTTAACAAAGCTAACAAAAGAAGGGGAAGAAGCTGCCGCCTCTCCCCCATGTTAAAAGTAATAATTGAGATATATAGTGGTAATTAGTGCTTAAACAGTTACACCAAGAGCCGTGTCTACATCATCACCAGCTAACGCTCCAGTGACAGCCTCAATCCTAAGTATGATCTTAAACTTAGAAACAGGTTGTATACCAGTCGTTGCTGAGGTATAATTGCTGCTTGTGCAATCAAGAATAATCGTATCATAGTAACCAGGGGTAGTCAAATCTGTTTCACCACGATAAGAGGTAGGAGGATACGCACTTGCATACTTTCCTTTACCATCATTCATGGCAAGCTTAGATTCGAACATAGCCACTTCATATGCTGATCCAACACCCTCTGAAGAAACTACACTAGCAGTTGTGACAACAGTAGAGTCAAAATCATCAGAAGCAACGTCGAAACGTACTTTACTATAATAATCAGTTTGTGGATTGAAACCACTTACTGCAAACCGATCAATACCCGTTAACTTAAAGCCCCAATCAGCGGCATTACCCGTTGCAGCAGGGATAACCTCAATGTCTGAAGTTCCACCTGCATCATCATAAGTACCAGAGGCAGCAGTTACAGGACGATCAACCGTTACATATACAGTACTGATAGCAGTTACCTTGTAGACAGGATCAGTCAAGGCAGTTCCACCACCGACAGATCCAATTCTCAAGTAGTCTCCTACAGCGAGAGTAGACCCACCACCTGCAGTATAAGTAACATCAGTTTCAAAAGTAAGACCTGTTGAACCATTTACAACAGTTACCTCCTGACCTGATTTAGTACCATTAGCAGCTGTTACAGCAGCACTACAGATAACATCATTCTGAATAAGCTTATAAGGCTCCCTACCAAAAATCCTCTCAAAAGATTGAGCGAGACCAGTAGCAAGATCAGCTTGTACAGCCGAGGTAGCAACATAAGGGACAGTCTTTACTAGCGGGGAGTGTCCTATGCCCGGAGCGAAGTTTTCAACAGTAAAATGGAGGACATATGTCTGTCCAGAAACAATAGTACCTAAGCTCAAGGTGCTACCATTATATCCATAATAGGTGACTTGTTCTGTGGGTGCAGTATAAGACTTAGCACTAATAGTCGTACTATTCACCAAGTCAAACTCAGGTGAGTAGAGCAACTGACCAGCAGCTGTCTTTTGTACAATCCTAAAGAGACCAGCCGTACTAGTCATATCAGATTCTTGTACCTTGTTATCTGCAACCTTTACCAAAGCAAGGGAGCCTACAGCAATATCCTTTCCCAAGGTTACCGTGTCTGTAGCTCCATTAGTAGCGTTAGCAATGTATTGGTAAGTTACGCCATCTTCATACATAATATTAAATATTTAGTTAAACAATAATTTTATTTCATTGTGCTTAAGAGTTGCACCCCCTGTGGGTCACCAACAATGGCCTTTCCACGTTGAGCAGCTCTGTCAATAATTGTTCTGTGTATAACAGAGTTATATTTGCAGTCTAACCCATCATTAAAAATAGTAGCGTTAATAGTTGTTCCATCAATAACAGTGCTTAACGATACACCAGGAACAATAATAGGATCAGGCTTCTCCAAGTAGTTTATGTAATAGGTGTGAATAGCCGTTGGGCCATAGATACACCAGTTAGCATCACTACCGTTCTTCTGGATAAACCGCCAGTAATACCTTGTACTATCAGGCTTCTTAAATGGATTATCTTTATTTGCTTCAAAGAACGCATGGTCAATAGGACGAACATCTATAGTCGAACCACTTTCTGACTCTTTTAATCGTTCATTGACTATCCTCCAGAAATCTCCCTCATCAACAGTGATCTCAAAAGTAGAGGGATACATAGTAGAAGCAGCAGATGTGGTGTACGTTGAAGTCTCTATAAAAGGTCCTAAGACGAGTGCACTGACATCATCCTTTTCAACACCAACACTAGCTAACTCTCTTATAATAGAATCCTGTGCCTGAGTAAGTAAGATAGATACTTCATAAGGTTCATAGCCGGGTGCATTATCACTAGCTATAGCCTCATAGGTAACCTCAAACTCATTATACATCTGGCTGGCAGTCATCTCTACTTCTCTTTGATGTTAATCTGTGCCTTAATCTTTAAATAAAGATCATCAGAGTTTTCCTTTAAGCTCTCTAAGTAATCTACTAATTCATTCAGCTGCCAAGAAGTATTGTCTCCAGGTATAATATACTTATTAACACCTTGCTTCTCAATCGCTCCAACACTAATAGCACTCATAATGAATGATTTCATTGGGAAGTGTGGATCATTTACTATCTCTAAGTATCCATCAGGATCATTATTGATAATCTCGTTAAGCTCTTTCATCAATCGCTCTTTGGTAGAATCACTAGGAATACTCTTTAGCTTCTTCTTAGAAGCAAGATAAACAGAGACAAACTCCTTCATCTTTAGAGAATTATTAGAGATAGAACCGAAAAACTTCCAGATCTCTTGCTGCTTAAGAGCTTCTTCAGATGCTTTGTTCTCTTCATAATCATCCTCCACAAGGGCAAACTTATATGTGGGATACTCAAACCGTTGATCCCAACTAGGTGCTACCTCCATACAGTGTCTGAGAATTCTGACTCTTAAGTTATCACTTGGATTTTTTAAGTCAAACTTCTCACCTAGATGCATGGTGATAGGACTCTTCTGAAACTTCACACTGAAAGAATTCCAAAAATTGTCTTTCTTCTTGTGTATACTCAAATCAACATCCAACTCTTCTTCAAAGAACGCTTGCTCTTCTTTACTACTAAAGATGTTTACTAACTCACCTCTAGAATTTTTTGGGAGGACAAACCTCATCGTAGCCCCTTCATGCATGAAATATCCTACATGAGTGGGGTCCTTAATCATTTTTCCTTTTCGTGGTGAAGGTCTAAGATAAACAATCCTATCTTCTAAATAACCTTTTGCCAACGCCTCTTCACGACTTATTACCGTTTTTTCCATTTTCCTTTACTCTTTTTAATTAAAATGATGGAGGCACTCCTCAGTACCCCCATAAAGTTTATTGAATAGTTCTTAAGAGGGAAGGTATTACCCTACCAGTCTTAAGAGGATTCTTTAACAACATCCCACCAATGAACATCTTATAAACAGAATATCCATCAACAGGCGAAGCAGTGATCACCGGATCAGTGCTCTTACCAAGACCTCCTGGAGTGAATGGGTCACGCATTCCAGGGATATACCGGAAGAACTCTTCATTGTTCTTCACAGCAACCTTCATGATATTAGCATCACCATTGGTTGTACCAGCATCCCAGATATCATAGATATAGGAGCTTGCTAATCCACCGTCAGGGTGGGGAAGCTTATTCCTAATCGGATCATCCTTCATAGGATCAAGCATAACCTTGAACTTAATACCATTTACAAAGGTGTACTCAGTAAATTGTCCTTCGATCAGCTTAGCAGTACCATCACTCCGAATCTGCATGTTCTGACTCGATTGCAGCCAACTGATGTTAGCAGCCTTGTCAGCCATTGATTGGTGGAACTTGTACAAACCACGCTCACCTGTGGACATAATAAATTCACGCTTGTCTTCAGGAAGTTTTCCTATCGACAAGTCAAGTGCGAAATCTCCAATAAGATCAGCACTAAAATCATTGTAATAAAGAGTGTTTCCACCTTCCATCTGCTCATATAAGCCGAAGCCTGAACGAATGGTGTTTCCACTTTCTCCTTTGTTACCATAAGAACCGTCACCAAGCTTATTGGATTTTCCATGAAGGAGTAACCGAGCTTTGTCCCTGCGGAACTGAACAAAGAAGTCCCAACCCAGCTTATCAATCCAGCGGGTTTGAGTATTTCCATCCTGATCCCTGAAAGCATAAGCAAGAGGCTTATTCTGTCCTTGTATAATCATGTTACCAGGAACCTCATAGTTCTTACGGATGTAAGAAGTGACGTTCTCCATCATGTAAGGAGCAGTGTGATGAACACCTGAACCTCTTTTGGAGAGTTCTTGTTCAACCAGTCCATACTCCTCTGACCATCTGGTCCCACCAGCAAGATCAGCTACAGGAACATAAAGGTTATCATCGCCAGTAACAAGCTCAACCTTATATCTCCATTGTGTGCCGTCAGATGCTGGCTCCTCAACAATACGAAGTGCGTAATCATCAGGGTGCTCCCCAACGATAACTGATGTGATCTCAAAATACCTTTCGGGGAACCACATATAAAAAGCTGTTCGTGCAACACCAGGTTGGTGAGTTGCATTAAGAGACGTACCAGTAGAGACAAGAGAAGCTTTTACAAGAGGAATATTCCTCTCATCGGCACCCTGTAACCACCAGCGATATGGTCCTTCCGTATCCAAGTATTTGGTAGGGAAACTGTCTGTGAAGCTTACGAAGTTGTCGGCACCGTAATTTACCTCATAGAGCATATCTACGTTCTTAGAAATAAATTCTGGTTCCAGCAACCCCAGCCATCCCAGGTGAGATTCTCTAGTCAAGCCTGACCAATACTTGGGTTCTACAATTTGAAGTTTACTGATTTTTTCCATTTTATATTAATTTAGCAATATTAATCTCGCAACAAATGGCGCATAGGGCCAATCATATCTTCCCTTGTACGCTCGGACTCGCTCTTAATAGTTGAACGACCTCCTAACAGAGTAGATCCTTTTTCTTTTAATGATTTTTCTAATTTATCTGTTAATTTTGTGTTTGCAGTTTTCATTATCTGATCCCACTTACCATCAAAAACACCTGATAAGTAAAGATAAGCTAAGGTAGTGTCAAACTCAATCGGGTTCTCAGCCCTCTTAGCCCATAGCTCCGTCATGGCATAACCCTCTTCAGACTGCTTAACAGGCTTAGTGAGCATCTCATTGATCTTCGCCTTAGTCTGCTTATTGATTGCTTTCCCCGGAATGATCTCCGTTAATGAATCAATATGCTTGTTCAAAGCTTGTAACTGCTCATTATAAGCAGCCTGAGCCTTTTCCTGCTCCAACCGTTGACTCTCCTTAGCATCTTTTAACTCCTTCTTTTTGGCCTCTTTTAGACCGTCAAGAGCTTCAATAGCATCATCAACATCAACATTAATATCAAAAGAACGTTTAACGAGCCTGTCTATCTTTGCCTCTGAGAAATTAGTGGTAGCCTTGTAGTTTTCTTTTAAGATCATACGACGAAGATCCTCTTTGTCATCCTCTCTTAAATCATCTTCAGTAATACCCTCTAACGCCTCAAGCTGTAAAACAGCTCCACCAGCTTCCTCTGCAGAAAAACCGGATTTTCTTAATTCTATATACTCCTGCGAGTATTGGTCTAAGGCACTTGAAATAGCCTTCGTGTTATTCTCTACTTCACTTTGTATCAAATAACTTAACCCAGCTGTTTCTCCCTCTTCCTCTATTACTCTTCGTAATTCGTCCTCATCAAAAGATGAAAGAATCCCCTGCTCCAATTGGTAGCGTGCGAGGACAAGAGTAAAGGGATCATCGGATTCCTCCGAATCAGTCTTAGAAGCAGGAGATTCTTCGTCTTTTTTCTTTTTTTCTTTTTCTCCTGGTTCTTCCTTTTCTGTTTGTGAAAGAACTTCATTTACATCTATGGGATCATCTTCATTAGATTCATCCTCTTTCTTGGTGGGTTTTTTATCCTCCTTATCAGGAAGCTCCGGTTCAAGAAACTCACCACCCGGATTAACAAATTCACCGAAATCCATATCAAGGATTGTCAGTTCTTTTTCTTCATTCGCCATCTCTACCAATTTTAATAGTTACAAATATAATAAATAAAAACCCTCTTGTCCAAAAATAAGCGATAAAATTTTTTCAGGTTATAGCTTTACTTAGTTGCTGTACTCTTAGGTTTCTGCCTTTGGATCTTTTCTTTTTCCTTATTGGAGCGTATCTGCTCTCTAAGCTTCTTCTCCTCAAGAGTCATCTTATCCTCATGCTCAACCTTATCCTGTTCAAATTTCTCCTCTTCTAAACCAGTATCCTCAAGCTCACCTTCCTGTGCACCTTGCTTCAATAGCTCCGTATCAATAGCTTGCTTATACTTCATATCAATCTCATACTTCTTCATAGCCTCCTCACGAGCAACACGCCTCTCCTCAGCAGCCATCTCTGCTTGTTGTGCCTGTTGTGCTTGCTCAGCCATCTTGCTCTCATACCGTTCTATCTTACGCTGTAAGGATGCAGGATCTTTCGTCCTGAAGATATCTATGATAATAGACATTGAACCACCGTTCTGCAGGAAGGGCTGTGTTAATGCCTTCAGCTGTTGGATCATCTCCATATCACTTGAGCTGGTAGTGACGTAGATACCATACTCAGCCTCATTGAAAACTTCCGAGTCGAAGTCCAGGATACCCATGCTAGAGTCATCTAGAACAAAACTTCTCTTGAAGGACTTACCCCGCCAGGCGATCTTAGCGGTCTCAATAAACGCCTCTAATGCCCTGACCTTAGTGCTATCATGTAGAGAGAACCACTTCTCAGTGATATGGCTAGATTGAGTTACTGAACGTTCCACACCACCCACCGTCTCTCGGTTATCTATAGCACCCTTACGTTGAGGGGTAATACCTGTGATATTATCTACTCTGTTCTCAAGAAACTGAAGAATAGACATCTGATCACTAATAAACCGTCCTTGAGTAAGATCAACGCTCTTGGAGTTCTGGTTCATTGTGCCAGCCAGCTTACCCATTGCAGCACCTTTCTTACCCTCATTAAAAGGATCTTCAACCATCCAGCCCATCATGTAAGCATAATAAAGCCACTTATCCATGCTCCAGTCATCAGGCACCATAGAGAGATCAAGCCTCCCAAGATTACCAAAATCCTTTGCAATAGCCAGTTCCATCTTATGAAGAACGGCATTGTAAAGATACTGATAAGGCTTTGCCAGATCAACCAATGATCGAGATTCAGTATTCCCCACATTAGCAGAGATACCTACTATACCAGGATGGCACTTAGAAAGGTTATCCATACTTCTGAACTGTACATCACGAGGACCCATCTTTACCTTAATATCCTCACCAATATTCGTTCCTTCTAACCACTCAGAGATCCATATCCACTTGACAGCCTCGCCCATCTCCACAAGGGGTTCATACCACTCAGGAACAAAAGACTTCTGTAGCTCACCAAGCTCATCTATATAAGTTACAACACCTATCTTACGCATCCCCTTCCATAGTACACGAGTGACACGTACATTACCCTCTTCATCAAAGGCACTACCAAAAGTGCGGATACCATCCTTGTTAACACCAACAATAATCTCTCCTATCCCAACAGCCTCTACATAACTAGAAAAATCTGTCTTACCATGAAGAAGCTGGTTGCCCATAAGACCCCCCATAGACCTCTTGTGAACATTAGCACCTTCCTCCAGCTCAGTGATCTGTTTACTGGTAAGCTCATCGTAATACTCATCTATCACCTTACCAACAGGCAGATAACGATCTTCAATAATCATGTCTGCATCCTCTATGTGAGGTGAATTGCCACTTCTTAAAACAGTAAGAGTGATAGGATCTCCACGACGAAGGATAGGCTCACCATTAATAATATCTGTTATATAGATAGAATCTCCAGCAACCGTCAGGTCCTCAAAGCCACGACTGAAAACATCTTTTAGATCTAAGATATTAAAACCATAATCAATAACCTGCTGTGCCATACGTTCCCTGCGATCACGGTATTGGAAGTTCTTCCAGTCATCCAGCTCACGGAAACGATTGACAAGCTCCTCCTCAGACATAGTAGGATCAGTAGCCTCCTTGATAATAAAATCATCTACCTGCTTATCCAACATCTTAAGCTTCTCATTGACAGCATCACTATTGACCATAGTAACAATAGGATTGAAGAAGCGTTTCCTTTCCTCACCCCATAAGAGCATAAGATTGGAGTTCAATAATGGACAGTTCCTATAGTTATCAGGCAGCTTACCATACTCAATGCCAAAGGGATTAACCACACGCTGAACCTCAGCGTCATGTATCTTATTAGCAATAAGATCATAGTTGATAAGCATGTTTCTTTTTGTAGCACGTATGCCATTCCCTATCTCACTGCTGATAACACTAATCCCAGCATCTATACATTCCTTAAAGAACTTCTTAGTCTTCTCTGCGTCCGTCCTCTTCTGATGAGGAAAAGGAGAAAAGGAATCAGCATTTTTTAAATAATGTGCCATGATAATAAATTTAACCTTAAAAAATAAACAATTTTCTTTTAATTTCCAAATGAAGAGGCATAATTTTTTTGTAGATTATAGCGTTGTGCTGTTTGTGTATACTTGTCCATCCGAGCAAAGAAATCATCTTTCGCCTTTGTTTTTACTCTCTGAACAGACTCTTTAGCATCAAACTTCATCAGTTGCTCTCTTAGGATCATAACCTGCGTCATAGCATCTACACGGTCGAAGTTACCATCTGGGTTCCATGCGATAGCTTCACTAATATAACCCAAGGAGCGTATCTTCTGCAGGTTCATCAAAGGGACTCTCTCCACCTCTTCTCCGGTCTTCTCATCTATGTATGTGTCTGATTCACCTACTGCAACATCACGCATCCAGTCAGCTTGTAATCGTCTACCCCAGGAACTGATAGACTTACTGGCAGGTGTACCATACATCTTGTTTCCATACATACGTGGATCTTTAATATACTCCATATCCCTTAGTATCTGAGGTGTCTCTGCCAAGTAATTGATCATGTGCTTATGCATGAAGTAAGTGAACAAGCCCTTCTTATTGTTCTCATAGTTAAGTAAAGCATTATAGTACCTTACCAAGCGTAGCACAATCTCATAAAACTCATTAGCTGTAGCAGGACGACCAGTATACTCCGCAACGATCCGATCGGTAAAACGATCAAAAATAAATACACTTCCTAGTGAATCAGTAATAGAGTAATCATCATCATAGGTATCTCCGCCCGCAATATATCGTAACCAAGGGATTAAACCCTCATGGTTCTTAATAGGCATTTGGAAAATCTCTATGGCACCTCTCTTATGTAACTGATCTTTTAAAGGATACTCACGTATAGGGAAGATATCATGATTAATACGCCACTTCATCTCTCCCTCACCAGTATGATATAGGTCACCTACATAATGTGCTGCAGTGAACTTATTCACATCAACAGCTGCATCCGCTAAATGTTCTTTCAGATCCATAACAGGAAAGATAGAACCTTCTCGCCTCATAATAGCCTCCTGCGGAAAGATAGGGGATTCAGCTTTCTCTTGTATAATAGTATTCGGGTCTGCAGAACCAAATTTAATTTTTTCTCTTTTTGTGAACGTCTCTAAGAGAGCCTTTATTACATCTGAGTTGCCCTCCTTATCATAGCAAAGATTCCTATTGAGATATTCACCATGAAAGAAACTGCACCGTGAGGTGCCATCTGTACCCAGATCAAAGACATTGGGCAATGACAAAATGTTATATCCCTCTGGCCCATAGAACATAGCCTCTGCAGCAACAAAGTCTGCTCCCAATGTTCCGCCTGTGCCGAAGCCATTCATCTGTCCAAAAGCCACTCCACCATCTTCAACAGAGGGACGAGCAATCTGCCATGCTGTAAGTACGTGTGGAAACTTACCGAACTCCTCCCACTCAATACGACAAGCCCTCTTACCACGAGCTTTCTGTGGGTCATTCTTCAGAGAAACACCAGAGACCTCATTCTCTGTACCTTTAATCTGTTGTGTACTCTTATCCTTATAACCCATTGTCCAGGTCATATTGTCCAAGGAGTCCTTTAGTCTGTTACGGGGCCAAGGAGTGTGCTTAGCACACCAGTTAATATTATCCATGAACTTATTCAGGATACCATCCTTGATAAGGAATTCCTTCTCATTCGCAATAGCGAAGGCAGCTTGGTTCTTACGGGAATCCTCATCCCTATCTCCAAGAATAAAAACCTTACCTAGTAGAGAAGCACCTTCAAAAGAGTATCCTCTCCCACGACACTTGAGACAGTTAGTATGCTTGCCCATATGACGCGCCTGTTCCATGTAATGATAGTAGAGGTAACTACCATCCCAAAACTTAGGAAAGCCCTCTACACGAGAAGTGATCTGATACTTACCACTCATCTTAGAAAGTAGGATAGGAGAGTAATTTAAATAATAATAGTAGTCTCCTGGTATCCATTCACCGTCACTCTCTCGTACATAACCCTCACGACAGCGTCTAGCTTCCTCCTTCCAGAACCTATAAAATTCAGATCGTGGATGTGAGTTAGGAGGTAAGTTTGTGTATGAACCATGCTCTTCAAAATGTAATGCTGCAGGACGAAAGTAATCAGTATCCTCAAGGATATGTGGATTGACAATATCTACTTTAATACGTCCCAGCTCATCCCTTTCTAAGTCCTTTGCATACTTACGATTAGGAGAGATAAGCCTGTTTATAAAAATAACATTGTCTAAGACATGTAGAAAATCTGCTCTACTATCCTTAGACAACTCTTTTAAATGTTCGTCCGTTAATGTTGTTTGACACTTATTTGTCTTATATATCATATTATATACCTTCTTCAAAGGTAGACTTTATCCTATCACCACGCATGAGATGTTGTTCCTGAGCCTCTCTCTCTATCTCTCGATAGGTCTCCTTTAAACTTTTTAAAAGAGTAGGAATACGATCCACATACCGCATCACCTTATCAATATCATGTATGGGCTTGCCAGATTTGTCACGCTCATCAAAATCTGTTGCTAACATAGCCACACGCATCTTCTGGATCATGATCATAGCATCCTTCAACAGCTTGACAGCCATCCCTTCTGAGAGTCTCTTATACTCTTTCTTAGCTGTTTTAATGGCTGCATCCTCTTTGTAAGAAGGGGGAAGCTCGGTCAGAAATTTTAAAACCTCTGTACGCCTCTCGTCCTCGTCAACAATATCATAAAAATCTGACCGAACATCCTCCATGTACCAGATGTACGCAAGCTCGTCCTTCGCACGCCCTTTACTCTTACTCTTATCCCTCTCCCATAACTCCTTAAAAGGTTTCAAAAGGAGTGCTTGAGGAGCATAAGTAACATTATTGTTTTCTATTTCGAATATCTTCATACTTCAATTTATGGTAAAATTTACCAAAGAAGGGTATACCTATCGTTGGAAACTTACCTTTTTTGGGATCACACTCATTCCTAATAATAAAAGCTGTCATACCAAAAATACTATTCATAACAGCAATAATCTTATACTCAGGGAGACCAAATTCAGCTTTTAGCTCCTTGATCACTTTTCTCGATAATGAATTCCTCATCGTTCTTTATTTTATCCCAGATACCATTTAACACCACTTGTTCATTCTTCGTGAACCGTCTTAAGAAGCCAATAGAAGCTGAGTCTTCATGGATCTTCTTCATAGCGGATAGGAAAGGCCTGATCTCATCATAATTCTTTTCATCATCCGCCATCAATTCTATAGTCATCATTCTCCGGTAATCCTTCTTCAGTTCCATTTTCTTCTATAAAAAACACGTAAGCTTTTGCACACTCCCAACAGACCGGAATAGTACGGTCACCTTCCCTAACAATGGTTTCTGCATCCTTATCCACCCCAATCAAGTTACAGTCGTAACACTTGCCAAAACTTCTCTTACGTGTATCGTTAGTACTCATTACTTCACTACTATAACAGTATACTTCTTGTATACTTTCTTATTCCCTAATGCATTGTATGCATCCACATCATCATGAAGAGGATAACCAGGAAAACCGTTCGTGTTATGAATATCCATCCTGATATTATCCATCTCACCCTCCTTATAAATTATATGCAGGTTCTGAGAAGCTTTCGTAACCAAGTCAATCCCGTATTCAGAATAAGTATTACTTCCAGAAATAGAGCCGCTACGAGCAAAAATATCACCAATATTAGCGAAGTGGATGTGGCCAAAGATAATGTAATCCAAGTTGATACCTCTAGCAGCATACCTCCCGAAGGTTTTTTGTATTCGGTCCTGAGTCGCTTGCTTATACATCTCTCCATGTGTAATTAATATTTTTAATCCATTAACCTCAACAACCGTCTCCTTTGGATTGCTATCCATAAAAGTGATGTATGGATGATCCTTAAGAACTGCCTTGAGCATATTGAAAATTAGAAAATCATAGTTGTCTGTTAACATCTTATCTGTTAATCCCCATTCATCATGTATACGACTTTCATTACCCGTTACCGCAACAACCTCAACAGGAGCGATAGTAGCCATCTCCTTAATAAAGTAAGAGAGTAGGGAAGTGGCTAATAAGCTTGCCTTCATTCGGTTGGTAGACATATTTAACATCTCATCCAATCGACGATCGCTGTTAATCATATCTCCTGTCATAGCAACAATGATCTTTGATAAGTCCTCACCAGCATAACTCTTGATCTTATAAGCAAGCTTCTGCATCCTCTTAGAGGCTTCAAAAAAATCATATCTGTTATGTGGCAGATCAATCTCCTCATTGAAATGTGCATCAGAGATCTGTACTATAAAAACCTTACCGTTCTTAACGATGTTAGGCTCCTGCACAGGAGTAGTAAAAGCAATAGACTCAAACTGCTTCTCTAAAGAATCACTAAGAGTCTCAATAAGATTGTAAAACCTATAATTAGTTCTGTTCTTGGCTCTACTGATCCTATTAGTGTCTCTTGACTTTTGTAAGCTATACTCAAGCTTACTATGATCATATAAGATATCATCATACTTAGGAGAAAGATCTGACTCAAAAAAATTATTTAGCTTCTCCTTACTCCAGAAAAATCCTGCAGACGTACCATTCCGACTAACAGCCTTACGTATAGCAGACTCATCAATATCATACTGATTAGCTGCAGCTGCAATACTTTTCCAAGATTTTAACAATAAACCCTCTTCATCATATTGATATATTTTCTTCATCCTAAATATATTTGTACAGTAATAATATATGGAGAGGATATGGAAATACCTAATTTAAAGTCAAAAGATTCTCCTTCCCTTCCAAAAATAACCTCTTTATTGATGGATAAGCTCTCGTATAGTTCCCTATAAGCCCTTAGAGCCTTATCAACATCCTCGTATGTCCTCGTCTTAACAATCCTACCATGCTCCTGTAAAACATCGAAATCAACGTTCATTCTTTTTGAATTGTATTAGAACACTCTCCTCATAATCTAACTTATGAAGCAAAGTGTTATCTTCTATAAATCCTTTCTTCTTCAAGGAGGAGAAGACATTGTAAACAGAGTTCATACTCAATCCGTATTTCTGTGCAATCTCCTTCCTTGTATCATAATCAAAAATGATCTGCCCCCGACGATGATCATTTAACTGCTTAAGCTCACTATTAATGTAATAAAGCTCAGATAAGATTTTCTTTTCCCTATTGTCTAATCGACTGTAAGGAGGGAAAATAGAAAACATACCTAACATCACATATATACGCTCAGCACCATTAACTGGTATATTTAATTCCATAAAGTACCCTATTTAACTCAGAACGACTTAAGGCCCAAAATAATTCCAACTGCTTCTCCGTTAAATCAGGGAGCAAGGTCCCATCACAAATCACAGTTGGATGAATGAGTTCAAAATAAAGTTGTCCTGCTGTGTCACTCACACACTTAAAACAATCCCCAACACTAGTGTAAATTAGTTCACCCACTTCAGGATAAAGAGCAATCTCCACAGGTGAGCAATTAGCCCTGTATGCCCTACTCTTATCCAATATCTCATAATTCATAACTTTAATTATTAAAAGGGAGACTAAGTTCCCTTATCACTTTGTTTTTTCTTAAAGTTGTAATAGGATTTCTGATGATTAAAGCAAGTACAATGCTTAAATTTCTTCCCCGATCCACAAGGACAGATATCATTTCGATTAACCTTCTGAAAGACACGCTTGACCTGTGGTTCAGGATTCCCAGCTCCCATTTTTCTTCTTATTCTCCTATTCATGCTCTTAACTCTTCTGTTAGGCTGAAATTAGCAGGTTTGACTACTATAGCAATATTATATCTAGAAGTTAATACATATTCTTTGTTATGATACTCATACCCAGGAAGATCTTTGGGTCTAATACGAACAACAATATCACCTACCTCAAGATCTACTACTGCAGACCCTTTTGCAATAATAATGCCGTAATCGTTTGTCCGCTTATCTGATAATTTTTCTTCTAAAATTATTCCACTTTTTCTCTTTGGATGTATTACCTCAAATAATACCTCACCTTCACCAATAATAATCTCTTTAATATCTTTAATTCTTTCCATTAAACACTAATTTAAAACCGTAAAACCCCTCTTCATCCTCAAGCCTCTCCATAAGTAAGAGGCTCCTCTCTTTAAAATAATTCTTCTCTAAATCACTGGTAAAATGAATTACCAGACTATCACTCTCATACTCTACTATCATCTATACATATTTAAAAAATCCTCCTGATCAGATGTAAATCCAAAATTCTCTCTCCATAACTGTATAGAACCCTTATCATTCTTTAAGAAATATACATATTCCTTACTTATATCACTACCTGGCATATGCTGATACCTTCTTGAAACAGCCATCTGTGATCCTTTATCTTGATAATGATCCTTATCAAAAGAACTATAACCACCTCTCTTTGGTATCTTATCTAATACCTTTTCGTTATATTCACCCCCTACTATCTCACAAACACCTTGCCTGTATAACCTATTCCTAACGAAGTAATCATAACAAACTCTCACACTCTTCGGTACCCTTTTAGGAAAAAGATATTCCTCTAAAAGCTCTTTGTACCTTCCAACATACACTTCAGCATGAGACCTTAATTTCTCTCTTGGAATCTTTCTTAAAAAAGTAAGATAAGAAGCCAACCAATTCATATAATCTCTTACTACTATAAAAGAATAATCAAAATCCTGCTTAGGAAAGATCCTGTTCTCTTGATCAGTAAACTCCACTTCAGGTAACCAGGATCTTATATTATTCGCAACAAAAGTATGTCCTGAACGTGACATACCTATACAAGTCATTGACTCCATTTAAAATAGTAAAAGGTTCCCCACAGCGGTAGGCTAGTGCCATAGGGAACCCGAAAGAAAGGAGGTTACTCATCTTTATTTTTAAACCAGCCTTTGTTCATGCCAAAAGCCCATAAACAAAATGTACCAAACCAGAAAACTGCAGGAATAGCAGTTGTAGCACTATCTACCTTAGCACTACCAATCCATAATCCACTAATAAACAATAATTGCCAAATTACTATTGTGACCCAAGCATTGTTAATAAACTTCTTCATACTTTAAATATATAAATGTTTTTTACTTTATTATCACTCTCTTCACTAACTACAACAATGTCAAAAGACTTCAAAGGATAAAGAAAATCTCCTTTGTAACCACCACTCTTAAATTCTATTACATATCTGCTATTATACATCTAACTTCTTTTCAATTTAAACAAATTCCACTTTCATAATCTATATGTGGATCACTTGAACAACCATCATAATTACCATCATGATCCCAATAATGTGTAACTCCAGAACTATCTAATATCATTAAAGGATAATACTTGTCAGAGTCTGTTTTTACTATCGGATAGTTTATTCTGGGTTTCATAGTTAATATCCTTCTTCTTCATACTCATTATCGTCTTCATACAAATAATCAAACCCAATCTTTCTAATAGTTGGATTAGGAAGCTTACTCTCTAACTCTTTTATCTTCTTCTTAAGCTTCTTTATCTTTTTCTTATTCTTCATATATCAGAACTTGTTTCTGATGAGGGGTCCCTATTGATCAAGTTTATCTACTTGATAACGAGACCTTTAAGATCCCAAGGAACATGTTTAAGTCGTTCTTTATATGTTGGTCCAGTGTACCCCTAAAGCCTCACTACTGCCTTTCACATCTTATGGTCCCCAACAGTAGATCACCAACGTTATACTCTTAAACTTGACGGTTTAGTTAACACGTAACTTCCGCTTCCCATAGGCCCCTCTTCAGGGTAACCTAAACTTATTTTTGCAAATATACAACATTAAAATCCATTTGTCAAGTTTTTTGGCACTTTTTTTCTAACAACCTTTGTTAGGAACCCTAACATTTCTTATGAGTAAAGAGCGTCTAAGTCAATGTTCTTAGTATCTAGAAGCTCAAACCACTTCTCAAAAATAGTGTCAATATCATCAGGTTTTTCTGCATATTTGACCTGTTCTCTTAAATATTGTTGGAAATCCCAGATAAAACTACATAAATCAAGTGCCTTATTACACCTATCATACTCCTCCTGCTCTTTAGGAAGAGTGAACTTAATAACCACTTCTGCCATAGTCATCTCCATATAAAAGTTCACCAAAATCCTTGCTTATAGACCACTGAGGCATATCTCTTAACCTTTTTAAAGTTGTCAATAATCTAGGTCGACTGCTCTCCCAAGAACTTCCAGGGTTCTTCTCCAATTGATAACCAACCCAAACCTTTCGCTTTTCATCATAACCTGTTATAACTCCTAACATATCCTTCGAACATAAGGCAATAACACCTACTAAATCTTTTTCCATCAACCTATCTCTTTGTCATAATTAAAATTTCCACAGTGTTTACATATACCATTCACATGAGGAGTAACCTCCTTACAATACTTACAGTACTTCCAGATAACATTCTCGTATCTATTTTTCATCTTCAAAATCATTACCTATATAATAATCGTTTTGCTCCCAAGCCCCATCCTCGATAATCTTATGAGGAAAACCTATGTCATTCATGCTCTCAGACCACCTGATAACATAATCCTCAAAAGATTCATCCTCTTCACCATATACTTCATAGTAAAGCCTTAACTCACTCTTTCTGATCCAATGTTTTGGTTTAATCATCATGCATCTCCATTCTACCTATTCGACCGACTGAAAAAATACTCTTACACTTCGTACATTGAGTGCTTAACAAAAGACCACCCTCTAACATGTTTAATTCATGCTCAGTGACCTCCTTACATACCTTACACATCTTTAGCTTCTTCATGCGCCTCTATAATCTTTATAATATTCTCCTGTTGACCTATTGTTAATCGTATATCCCCTGAACCTAAATGATGGGCTTTATCAAACCTTAAAAGCTTAAAATACTCGGATAATAACTTAGATGCTTTCATAGCTTTACTTTTTAGTTGTCTGTCTCCGAGCAATAATAACCAATAGACCTATTAGAGAAAAAACAATAATTACTGCTAATAATACTTCATTCATCTTCTTTTCTTTTTATAAAGTTCTCCTCTGTATATATAATATAGGTAAAAATCATTCACAAGATCATAAGAGTAGCCTAAATCAGTAATACGCTCATCAAACCCCTTATTGAGATTGTATTTTACCCAACCATCCTTGATATCAACTATTGTAACATAAACCCAAACAGTATCCTGCCAAGGATTACCCTCTATAAGAACCTTTCGGTAGACATCCCCAACAGTAATCGTTAAGGCATCATCTCGAGCTACACCAAAATCATATGTGTAGCTCTTCTGTCCGTGAACAGAACCTAACAAAACTATTAAACAAATTGTAATTAGTAAACCTTTCATTTTCTTTTCTTTTTATCTTTATTTTTCCATTTTTCTGCTCTTTTGAACTCTTTTATGTATTCTTTTATTAGTACCTTTTCCTGTGCCCCACTCTCCTCCCTATCCACTATATACTGTGCTAAGTCTATAGGAATATTATACTTTACCATTAACTTTTTAATCTTGTCTACTTTTGTCATAGTATCTTTAAATCCATAGATTTAATTCCCTTAGTGCCCTTTATCTTTTCTTTAATGTCCTTTATACTTATAGTCTCATTAACATTAAAAGTAATATAAGAACTGGTGCACTCCTTCTTCTCTCCATCAAAATAGATAATATAAGTATGATTACCAAAATAATCTATCTTCCCTGTAGTCTCCGCTTCCTGCGGATCTAACCGTAGATAAACCTTCCAGGGTATAATATATTTTTCTTCCATTGTACAAAGATACAACATTTAAATGCAAAAGTCAAGTAAATTGGGAAATTTTTTTAATTTTTTTTATTTTTTGTACAAGAATGAGGAGGATCTCACACAAACCTCCCCGACCAATCAGAGATTGGGGAATACCCCCCTTAACGCTTTAGTATTAATTAAAAACCCATTAAAGTGGATTTAAAAGCTTTGCTTAATTTCCTGAACGATAAGGATCAGGAGTTAGTGTTGACCAACTTTGTCCCGAACAAAGTTCGTAACAAGATTCGTGCCACTGACCAGAACGGTCTGACGCATGCCATGTGGAAGAAGAACCTGTCCAATGCCATCAAGGATGACACTGTCACCATTGATGACAAGGCTGACACGGTCATCATTCCAGGTGGTACCTACACCAATATTGACGGCATGTTGGTTGTCTTCGATCAGACCAGGAGACAACAGGCTGACGACTGGGGAGATTAGTTCTCCCCTTTTTATACCAGCTTACCCTTATCCACTGATATATCTCTTAAGTAATACAGTTACTACAGTAACTATAGTTACTATACTAGGTATGTCTTATCCCCTTTTCATAGTAAAAGGTAAAGAGTTAAAAGCTGGTGCACTCATTGGAGTTGGTGTTTTTGTCTATAGGGGAGCTAATAACTCCCCTTTTTCTTTAACCTATTGAATATTAGTAGCTTTGGAGGTGAGAAAAGAGAGGTGAAGGAGGGTAATATAACCTCAAAACCCTCTAACCACATTCTATCAACTAAGCTTTTAGTTTTCAAATAAATTATAGCTTTGGTGCATAATCTTGGTGAATAACTTTTAAGTTATTTACACTGACAATCTCTGATTGTCTTTGTGATTAGGTGTAATCAACATTCATGTTGGTTATGCTTAGGCCCTTGTGATCAACTTTAGTTGATTACTTTAGCGGTGCTTAAACCAATATTTACTTCAATGGGACTAAACTGTTCAAGGTACTGTATCAACGAGGTTGAGAAGGTATGTACTGAATGTGATCATTATGTTGAGTCTAAGCATGGTGATGAGATGGAGCTTGAGGATCAGATGATGGATAAGCTGATGCGTGATGCTGAGCATTATATCTGTTGGCACTGTGGTCATCCAGATCATTCTTGTACTTGTGAGATTGACATCAATCTACCCGCACATGAGACTAATATGGAGGGTGAGCAATCATGACATTTAGATCTCCTAATCCCAAGCACGGTAAGTTTAGTGAAGTATATCCTGGCTATGAAGACTGTGGTTGGCTCAATGGTGGTGCTAAGATGTGTGATCATCCTAAGCAAGAGTATGACAACAGTTTCTATATTATGAGGGGAACTGACATCATCTATATCTGTCTAACATGTAAGAAGTATTGGCATGTAGACATGAGTGATTAAAATAAAACACCAAGGTAATATTGCCGCAAAATAACTGGTGTTAACTATGGACTAGGCGTTCACCTTATGGCTTTGGTGATGTAAGGCCAATGCATCGAGCGTAGCTGCTCCATAGCGTCAGACAAGACGTAGTATTAAAACAAAGAGAGTACAAGGCTCACTAACACGATGGTCATAACATGACTGGCAGAGATGTCGTTGGTGGGTCTTTTTTGAAATTTACTAACCTAAACAAATAAAAAAATGACACCTTCTCAGTTAAAGCACTTCAAAGAAGAGGCATTAAAATTCTACAAATTAATTCTGCTTATCACTAATCACTGGAGCAATTCACCTCATTTTACCACTCTTACTACTCTATTACAGAACTTATCCTTTTATGCACCTGAATGTGCCAATTGGGATATGAAGAAAGAGTTAGATAGTATCTCTCAAATAAGACAGATCATCATTGAGATGGCTGCTTACTATCCAGATTGTCATCTCACTCAATGGGTCAAAGATGAGGTTAATGATCTTTATATTTTCTCTCAATTTGAACCTTTAGATAGTTAAATATCTATATTTCTTAGCACAACCAACGCACCTTGTAGAAATCAGATACAGCTACATAATAAACTGTTTCATCATCTAGTATCGGAGTAGTTAAAGGAAACATGAGGTTGTGCTTTTCATAGAACCAAGGTGCCTGGCTATAACAGGAGGCCAATGTCGTTGATCAGGTAATGCCTATATCGGTAGTAAAGAAGTATGATATCGTACTTGAAATAAGCCGCAATTTCCCTTGGTTTTTTTTACTAACTCAAAAACACATTTCAATGCCAACACGAAAAGAAATTTTAGAAAGAAAATCAGAGTGGATTGAAGCTCTAGAAGATACTATTCAAAAGTATCAAGAGTGTATTGATACCGATGAACCATACGATGGAGATATTCGTCTTTGTGCACTTTGTAAGTTAGGATTTAATGCTAATTTTTATCCTATGTGTAGCAACTGTATTCATTTGAGTTCATTTAGTCATAACAAACAGTGTTTTAGTCAACCTTCTTACTATAAATCACCAAAAGTAAGACAAAGATACTTAAAGAATATTCTCAAAAGAATTAAGGATAATAGTTAAGATAATGTTATAAATACCAGTATAAGAATAGACTGGACGGTGCTGCGAGGAATGCAGAAAAGGCGGGGAAAACCAACAGTTAGACATCCGTAATCCAATAACCCAGATAGGTCTATTCTTCTTTTTACTAACCTAAATTCACTATCATGAACGATTTAATAACAAATATCCTCATCTTCATTGGAACACTTACATTTTGGATTCTTGCTGGTGTAGTTACTTATAACCACATGAATACTGACACCTTTCTAAGAGTTCTTCTATGGTTACTTATTTGGCAGGTAGTCACTTTTATCATTGATCTTATCTGGACTTTATTATTAATATTAATCTTTACAATATTTGACTCATGAACTTCAAAGAAGCACTTAAAATACTTGGTATAGAAAAATATGCTGAGAGAATATATAACAGCAACTCACATGGCGAACTATTTCATTTAGTCGATTACATAACAGTAGCTGAAGCTCTTCAAGATGGAGATTGTTCTTGGTTTCCTAATTGGTTTGATGACATAGTAAAGATGGCTGAAGAAAATTGGGAAAGACCAGAATCTATCTTTCAACATATAATACCTATTATTAACGAATGTTCAAAACCTAACCAATGAAAGTAAAAGAATTACCGGAAGAAACTAACATTGTAGGCTTACATGTTAGAATACCTGATCACGTCTTTAATAGTGGATTAATACAATTATCAGGTATTCCACAACAAGATGTGTACATTGCAGGTAGTATAATGAATGACTTCTTTGTCTCAACAATATCTAATAAAACAAAAGGGAAAAGACGGGTATATCCTTTAATGGGTATGGAAGATACTTTACTTGATTGGGATATTATTGACTAAAACAACTTAACCATGAAACTATTTAAAAAGAGGTGTAATCACTATTGGGAAATAAAACAAGAGTTCAATATCTTACATTCTGATACTCGGAGAATTGTTGGATATTTATCTATTCTTAGATGTAAACATTGTGGAGATATTAAACATAAAAAATTCTACTTATGACACACACATTAATAAGAGGCAAACATTTACTCTATACTGTCAATACTCTTGATGGTAAAGAGATGAGAAAGTTCTACACACATAAGGTAGCTGCAGCTTACGCTATAGATATCGATGGCTTGGTTTATAACAATAAAACCAGGTAAGATGAAGGAGTTTTTAGGCACATTCTTAAATGTTGTTCTTGGCACTATATCTTTCTTACTAATATTAGCTGTACCACTAGCAATTATATACTTTATCAGCTGGTTGGATACTAAGACCAATTTTGATAAGTTTAATTGGTTACTATTTATTTTAGCAGCTTTTCTCTATTTCTTTATGGTTACTGGTTGGATTTATTTAATCAGATTACTCTCAATATTTAAAAATATTTAAGATGGAAACAAAACTTATTAACTCTTCTTCTATACAAGACGAAGACATCTTTGTTTGTGGTAATTTGGTAGAAAGTAGGTATCATATTATTCTTGTGACAAATAAATATGAAAGATCTTCTAAATATTTTTCCGGTGTAATAATTTACAAAAAGATTGAATATGGTCCTAAGATAGGCACTTTCTACACTGATTTCTCTAAAGGTTTATATAAACTGTTCAAAGGCAAACTTGAACTCATACAATAAACTAATCCTATGTGTTTCATATCAACAGATACAAAAGCATATGTAGCTAAAAAAGATATTACTTGCTACAAAGTTATGGTAAAATCTACTCTGCCTCCCTCAGTATGGAGATCTCCATATAGGTATT
>Ga0307443_1000181_pt1 | contig 43739 bp, 38 predicted proteins | sample SalMarSW160220MG_FD_202148 | JGI IMG/M metagenome (GOLD analysis project Ga0307443, IMG submission 202148) | Salt marsh sediment microbial communities from the Plum Island Ecosystem LTER, Massachusetts, United States - SW1601-220 | ecosystem: Environmental > Aquatic > Marine > Intertidal zone >... | reverse complement strand
TAATAGAATTGACAGCTCTGTAACACTCCACTTGAGCTTTGACAAGCTTTTCAGGATTACAAATATAAAATAATGATACTTCGCGCCTGCGGTTAATTTATACTAAATATAATATCTCCATGGTCTGGAGCTCCAATACTCACCTGCATAATCAATTCCGATCCTCGGGCTGGTTTTTATATCAGCAATAAGTCCGTAATCTTCGATCCATATCCTTTCCGAAACAGTTAAGTCCTCTCCATAAAAAGTTCTGTCAATTCCAATGGCTCTGCTTAGTTTGCCAGGACCGTTACATTCATCTATACCTCTTATAAGGGCAGCCTGTGGATTTCCTTCCTGTGCGGCCACAATATTGAGCATCCAGTACATTCCGTAGACAAAATAGACATAAAGCTTCCCCCCAGCCCTGTACATGACATCCGTTCGTTCTGTCCTGCCTTTGCTTGCATGGCAGGCTTTATCTTCCTGACCACGGTAAGCTTCAGTTTCAGTTATTACAAATCTTTTTACCTGATTGTCATCTGATCTGATTACAAGTTGCTTGCCGATCAACCCGGGAGCAACCTCGAGCACATCGCGGATATAAAACTCTGCTTGTAATCGTTCACCTGACTTCATTAGTTTATTCAGTAAGGTGTTTTGTCTTCCAGTTCCTCCCATCTTTTAAAAATCTCCTTTCCTCCGGGAAGAGGAAGATGTAGAAAGGCAATCTTTCTTTTATCGGGTTCAAGCTTTATCTCAGTATAAATACTATTATCATTAAATCCTGCTCTGGCTGCATCATACCTGTCAGTTGCATATACCACTTTCTTTATCCCAGCCCAGTAGATAGCTGCCAGACACATGGGACAGGGTTCACTTGATGAATATATTACGCAGTCGCTAAGATCATGAGATCTGATTGAAGAGGATGCCTGTCTTATAGATAGTATTTCGGCGTGAGCTGTCGGATCATTATCCAGAACAACCCTGTTGAAAGCTTCAGAAATTATTTCGCCTTCCCTTACAATTACAGCCCCAAAAGGGCCACCGCCATTTTCCAGACTAAAACCAGCTAATTCAATTGCTCTGTTGAGAAGTGTTTTATCATTTTCCATGTCTAACAGGAGGGTATAAATTATCAAAGAATATACGGGAAGTAAAAATAATCTTAGTTTTGGTAATGTGGAATAAATTCTGTCTGTTATTCTTTTTTTTTATGAAATATATTGTATTTTTGCAAACCCAAAATACAGGGTTTTATTATATTAAAGTGTTTCTAATTAAAAATCAAGGACAGTGGATACCTTAAGCTATAAAACAGTATCAGCCAATAAGGCAACTGTAAACAAGGAGTGGGTAATTATTGATGCTGAAGGAGCAATGCTTGGTCGTCTCGCAACTTTAATCGCCTCATTGCTGAGAGGAAAACATAAAACAAACTTCACTCCTCATGTTGATTGCGGGGATAACGTAGTTGTAATTAATGCTGAAAAGGTCTCATTGTCAGGTACAAAATGGTCAGATAAAGAATATATCAGGCACACAGGGTATCCCGGGGGGCAGAGATTCACTACTGCAGAAGAGATATTGAAAAAGAATCCCGCTAAAATTATTGAACATGCTGTCAAAGGTATGCTTCCAAAGAACCGCTTGGGAAGAGCTTTATTCAGAAATATGCATGTTTACATTGGTTCAAACCATCCCCACGAAGCACAAAAGCCAAAAAAAATTGAACTTAAAAACAACTAAGGAACAGATATGGAACCAATCAACACTATTGGAAGAAGAAAAGCCGCCGTTGCCAGAGTATTTATGACAGATGGCAAGGGAAAAATTACCGTTAACGAAAGGGATTATAAAGAGTATTTCGGAACTGAAACACTTCAGTTTGTTGTAACTCAACCGCTGGTTCTTCTGAATGCTTCCGATAAATATGATTTTAAAGTTAATCTTGAAGGAGGAGGAGTTAAAGGTCAGGCTGAAGCACTCAGGCTTGGAATATCAAGAGCTCTGGTTTTGGCTGATACTGAAAACAAACCTGCTCTTAAAGCTAAAGGATTCCTTACACGTGATCCTCGTGTTGTTGAAAGGAAGAAACCCGGCAGGCCAAAAGCACGTAAAAGATTCCAGTTCAGTAAACGTTAGGACTTTACAGGCCTGTGATAAGAAATGCAAGTTTAGTATCTAAACTGCAGAGATTTCCTGATCCGTAACTACTCTGTGGCTGATTAAAAAGAATGTAAACTTTAAATAAATACAAATGCCCAGAACAAATTTCAAAGAATTACTTGATGCCGGTGTTCATTTCGGACACCTTAAAAGAAAATGGAATCCTGCTATGGCACCATATATCTTTATGGAGCGCAACGGAATCCATATCATCGATCTTGAAAAAACAATTGATAAAATTGATGAAGCAGCTTCTGCCATGAAGCAAATAGCCAGGTCGGGGAAGAAAATATTATTTGTTGCTACAAAAAAACAGGCAAAAGAGACAGTTGCTGAAAAAGTCAAACAAGTTAATATGCCTTACGTTACAGAACGCTGGCCTGGTGGTATGCTTACCAACTTCCCGACCATACGCAAAGCCGTAAAAAAAATGTCATCTATTGACAAAATGGCATCGGATGGGACTTTTCTTAACCTCTCAAAACGTGAAAAACTTCAGATAACCAGACAGCGGGCAAAACTTGAAAAGACACTTGGAAGTATTGCTGATCTGACACGTCTACCTTCTGCCATATTCGTTGTTGATGTCTGCAAGGAACATATTGCCGTGAGAGAAGCAAAAAGACTCGGAATACCTGTTTTTGCAATGGTGGATACCAATTCAGATCCTTTAAATATTGAATTCCCGATACCTGCCAATGATGATGCATCAAAATCGATCTCTCTGATAGTTGGCATCTTATGCCAGGCTATCGAGGAAGGTCTTAATGAAAGAAAGCTGGAAAAAGACAAAGAACCTCTCCCAAAAGACAAAACTGAAATGCAGAAAGATCATGATTCTAAAGATCTTCCTGATTCATTGATCCAGGCAATATCTGAGGAGGAAGAAGAAGAAGAAGAAGAGAAAAGTGAAAAACATCCCAAAGGCTATTCAGAGGAAGGAGCAGAGGAAGAAATTGTTGCTGAGATTGATGATGTTGAGGAAGAAATTTAGAGTGTTGATTATTAATATTAATTAATAAAGAAATTACTATGGCTGTTATAACTGCTGCAGATGTGGCAAAATTGAGAAGAGTGACATTAGCTGGTATGATGGACTGCAAAAAAGCTCTGGAAGAATCAGGAGGCGACTTTGATAAAGCAATTGAAATTATACGTAAAAAAGGCCAGGTTGTTGCAAGCAAAAGAGCTGACAAAGAGGCTTCTGAAGGAGTCGTGCTTTCAAAAGTATCGGCCGATGGCAAACTGGGAGTATTGATCGTTCTTAACAGCGAAACCGATTTTGTTGCAAAAAATGCTGATTTTGTCAACCTTGCCAATAAGATCCTTGATATTGCACTCGCAAAAAATCCTGCAACCCTTGAAGAACTAAAAGAACTTCCGTTCGATGGAAGCACGGTTGCTGACAAAGTAATTGAGAACATAGGTATAATAGGTGAAAAACTTGAGCTTTCATACTACGAAAAAATTGAAGCAGAGCATGTTCAGGCTTATATACATCCCGGTAACAGACTTGCCACACTTGTTGGTTTTACAAGGGCAGGTATGGATATACAGGTTTATAAGGATGTAGCTATGCAGGTCGCTGCAATGAACCCGGTTGCTGTTGACAAAGATGATGTTCCGCAATCAATAATTGATCAGGAGATTGAGATCGGTAAAGAACAGGCAAAGCGCGACGGTAAACCTGAGGAAATGCTTGAAAAGATTGCCCAGGGGAAATTAGGTAAGTTCTTTAAAGAGAACACACTGCTGAACCAGGATTTTATTAAGAACAATAAGATAAATATCCGACAATACCTTCAGTCGATCGACAAAGAACTTGGAGTAACCTCCTTTAAAAGGTTTACACTTAATTTATAAATTGCATAAGTTCATGGTTGGTAACCAGGCGCTTTCATTGGGCGCCTTTCTTTTTATTAATATAATCCAATTATCAACCCGCCCCTCAGATATTTAATCCATTTTATTAATTTCGTATCACCAATCCTGATTATTTCAGAATTGGATTCTATTAACTGAACCATTTTATGAAATACTCAAGAATCCTGTTAAAGCTAAGCGGCGAGTCCTTATCCGGAAACGGTAATCATGGTATGAACGAAAATATACTTAACGATTATGCCCGGCAGATAATTGATGTAGTAAATAAAGGTTGTGAAGTAGCAATAGTTATCGGTGGTGGCAATATTTTCCGCGGTATCAGCGGAACAGAATCGGGTTTTGACCGTGTAAAGGGTGACCAGATGGGAATGCTTGCCACTATAATAAACAGCCTGGCACTAGACAGTGCAATAACCAGGCTTGGCGGTAAGGCAAAACTTTATACCTCAATAAGAATGGAACCCGTCGGGGAACTTTATAACAGGGACAAAGTTGTGGAAGCTCTTAAGAACAGATCAGTATGTATTCTGTCTGGGGGAACCGGCAATCCCTTTTTTACAACTGATACAGCTGCTGCTCTGAGAGCTATTGAGATCGGTGCAGATGTTTTACTGAAAGGAACAAGAGTCGATGGTGTCTATACTGCAGATCCTGAGAAGGATGACAAAGCTATCAGATATGAACAGGTTACCTTCAGGGAAGTAATTGACAGGCAATTAAGAATAATGGATTCAACTGCCTTTACAATGTGCTTCGAAAACAATATGCCCGTCATAGTATTTAATATGAACATTACGGGTAATCTAATGAGATTAATAGAGGGAATAAAAACCGGAACTCTTATTTCAATTTAAAATTATTACTTATTCAACCAATTTATTATTTTTGTTTTCCTGTAACCAAAAAGGAATGGAGTCATATTAAATAACAAACCTTTATCATATGAACGAAGTAATCGATCTGATAATGGAAGAGACCAGGGAAAGAATGGAAAAAGCCCTGGATCATCTTGAGCATGAACTTGCCAGACTTCGCGCCGGAAGAGCAACACCTGCTCTTCTTGATGGTATAACAGTTGACTATTATGGTGTTAACTCCCCACTACCTCAGGTTTCGAATATAAATACTCCGGATCCAAAAACTATACTCATTCAGCCATGGGAAAAGAGTATGTTGGGAGTAATTGAAAAAGCCATATTGGCAGCCAATATTGGTCTAACGCCTTTAAATAACGGTGAAGTAATACGAATTAGCATACCACCTCTTACTGAAGAAAGAAGACATCAGCTTGTAAAACAGGTACGAAACGAGGGTGAAACAGCTAAGATCAGTCTTCGCAATGCCCGCAAGTGGGCCAATGACGAGTTAAAAAGGTTGCTCAAGGAAGGCTTGCCGGAAGACCTTGAAAAGAATGCTGCCGACAAAGTCCAGGAGTTGACTTATGATTTCACTGCCAGAATCGACAAAGTGATGGCATCGAAAGAAAAGGATGTAATGACGGTTTAGGTACTACTGCCCTGGCATCAATTTCAGTGTATATCTCGCTGCTGCTTTAACCGCATTTTCCGAGAAAACATCCTTGTAAAACTCACCCTCCACATAAGTTTTCGTTTGCGAAAGATAAAACTCGCTTGCCGGTACTCCTGAAGCACCTGTAGGTATCACAGTATAAGATTCATCCCAGTCGGATGTGTTGAAAATATGCCTTTCTGATGCGCCATCAGTTACCCTGAAACCCTCCCCGTAAGTATAAGGACAAACAGTATGGTTGCTACCTCCGACTTCAAATATAGCAGAATTGAGGTTAAAAATGCGGTCAAGCAGCTTTACTGTACCCATAGGATGTTCCAGAACTATTTTATGAATTGACCCCCAGGTCCATTTACTGATATCATTACCGTAATTCTCCGCCAGTATCCTCACTTCATCCCTGAAACTTCTGAATATTATATCATCGAGTGTTTCTCCCTGCGTTGTGGTGATATCATTAACCCATTCATCCGGACCATCCCTGAGCACTCTGTAAATGTAGTAATCCCTTATTGAACCCGGCAACTGATCATACAGATCGCCCAGTTCATCACCAAGAAGGTTTTTGGCAAAGCTTCTTGTGAAAAACTCAAAGATCGTAGGGGCTACATCATCCCGGGTCATATTGTAATCCCATTCCGGAAGAGTTTTAAAAGCTTCTGCTTCAAGAGGACTCATTTCAGAAAGCCGGTCATTAAGCTTCAGTATAAACGGAGTTAAAAGTGTTGCATAATCAGAGTGCTGATCGGTGATCATTCTTTTGAAATCTTCCATATCAAATTTTTCTTTCTCATCAATCATCTTCCTGATCCTGCTGATCCTGTAAGGAACATAAAACCTGAATGAAATATAATAGGGGTATTCATCGCTGACAGTTTTGTTATTGGCAGAAGAAACATATCCGTTCTCAGGATTATAACTGTATGGCAGCTGTTCTGCAGGTACATATCCTTTCCAGTCAAACTCATCAGTTTCTCCTGATCTGATGGTTGAACCATAACCTTTCCTGACAGGAATTCCTCCGCCCGTCATAATCCCGATATTTCCATTAACATCCGCATAAGCGAAATTCTGACTTATCGAACTGAAATAGCTTACGCCCGATCTGAATTCCTCCCAGTTTGCTGCCCTGTTAATTTCATACACTGCCTTTAGCTCGTCACTCTGGTCATAACCCGACCATCTCATACTGAGTATTGCATCGTCAATATCTCTGAAGCCTGAAATAACTGGACCACGGTGAGTAAACTTCAGCACAAGCGTATCCGCCCTGCCTTTCTTTGATTTTATTATCTCTTCTCTTATCATCATATTCCTCCATTCGCCATCGAAGAAATACTGATTTTCATTTGCGGGATTTATTTTTTCAGCAAAAAGGTCAATATCATCTACCATCAGATTGGTCATACCCCACGCTATTTTCTCATTATGCCCTGCAATAATAAAAGGTTCGCCAGGGACAGCAACTCCAGTAACATTTAACTTTCCCGGTACTACCTGATGCATCTGGATCCATATCCCCGGGGAGCTCAGCCCCAGATGCATATCATTGGAGAACAGAGGTTTACCCGTAGTGGTTCTTTCTCCGCTGACAGCCCAGTTATTACTTCCGGAGAATGAATGGATCCCGAGTGCCTTAAGTTTGTCAAGAGAAGCTATGAGCAATTGCGCCTCTTTCAGACTCTCGTCATTCAGCCTGAAATCACGAAAAACCACAGGACTCTCCACCTTCCAGTCGGGAATAAGTCCGGCTGCCTTGTCACTTCCCAGCCTCTGCACCAGCCTGTAGATAAAAATATCAGCTGACAGGTTACCTGAGGCGAGATCCCAACCCATATACCCGATAATGTTGGCAATATCTTCGAGTTTCCACATATCAGGTTTGTAACCGAGTATCCTGAATTCGGGAGGAAGCCTGCCACCGGCATCGGCTATATAAGCATTCACCCCGTCAGAATAGGCCTGCAGGCAATCAATAATATCAGGCTCAGCACTACCAAGGACCATTTTCGATTTTGTGGTCATATCGAGACTCCTCAGGAACAGATCCGTTTGAAGATAATCATCCCCGAATATTTCCGACAAGCATCCTGAAGTGGCACGACGGATCAGATCCATTTGCCATAATCTCTCCTGTGCCATTACATAACCAGTTGTAAAATAAAGATCGTACTCATTCTCTGCATAAATGTGTGGCATGCCTCTCTCATCCCTGTAAACGGTGACTTTTTCTATCAGCCCGTCAACAGAAATCTCACCTTCGTACTGAGGAACTGCACCCCGATTAATACCGGTTATCATAATGAATCCTGCAATTATAACAATGATTATTAATCCGAGCAGTGAAAGCAAAATTATTTTCAGTGTTTTCATAAGGTTTAATTTAAATTTCCCCCAATTTACTACTTTCCTGAAATTATTGAATAATACCACGTTTCAGGCCGGAAGTACAGTTACTGCATATTTCTATACTTTTACGGCCGGCAAGTATTCTCTTTCTGAATAATCTGTATTGGGAACCGTTCCATATTTCCCTGAAAGACTTTTTATAAAGATCCCCCATAATATGTTCAGCATCCTTGTCAAAGCAGCATGGAACAACCTTGCCGTCCCATGTTATTACAGGATTAAACCATAATCTCCGGCAATTATTCCGCAAGGAATTTCTTATCAGATAGCTGCCATCCGCCTTTTCATACCTTCGGAACTTATTACCGGAAGGTTGCCAGTAATCAATTTCCTCCTGATTATATATCTGCATAGATTTCAGCTTCAATACAGCTTTTACTTCATTTGCAAAACTTTTTGCTTCCGGAATCTGAGCCTCGTTACTTCTGTTTACAAGAAACTGTATCACTAGTTGCAGAGATGAATTTCTTCTTTTTATTGCTTCTGCAACATTTCCTATTCCCTCCAGAACAGTATTGAAATTCCCTTTACGACGATAAACTGAATATGTTTCCGGGGTCATCCCGTCAAGTGATACAATAAGCCTGGATAAATTTGAGTTTACAAGCTTTTCAGAGGTCTCCGCCGATAAGAAATGGCCGTTGGTTGAAACAACTGTACGAAAATTCTCCTTTTTAGCCAGAAATTCAAAGAATCGCGGATGCAACATAGGTTCACCCTGAAAATAAAGGTTAACATAAAACAGAAAAGGCCTTAGTTCTGATATTACTTTATTGTAAAGATCCGGATCCATATATCCCCTGCCCCTTTTCATCAAACCAGAACCAGACGGACACTCAGGACAACTTAGATTACAGTGGTTTGTCAGCTCCATGCCGACCGATAAAGGCATACCTGAAACAGACGAATTTCTTGTTACATAGCTTTTAAGATATGAATATCCGGCTAAAAAGGCATTTGCAGATTTAACAAATCCAACTGTCATATGTTAATATCAAATGAAAGAAGAAAGTTAGAAATATTTGCTAAGAATTAATAGGGTAAAAAACTGATAAAAGGTCTTATGATTGAAAAGAAGCCAGAATGTTTGGAAATATTAAAAATAATTGCTAATTTAATAAAATGATGCCATGAAAACTTTTAGAAATTATTCGCTTGTTACTGTACTTTTACTGGCAGTATTTATAGGACAGACCATTTTTGCCGGTACAGCACCTGAAAGGAAGAAAAACGATCAGCAGACTATTCTCACCATCAGGGGCAGAGTTATTGACTCCGAAACCAGATCCCCGCTGATATTTGCTTCCGTTGCCGTTATGGAGACCAATGTGGCAACAGTTACCAATATCGATGGTGAATTCGTTATTAAGATCAGTGAAACAGAGACCTCCAAAAATCTTGAAATTACTTATCTCGGATATAAAAATAAGGTAATCCCCTTAAGTGAGTTGAGAGAAGAGGGCCGTACCAACATAATTTCACTCGATCCGGCCCCTATTCCAATAAAAGAGGTTATAGTAAAGCCTCTCGATCCTGAAGAAATTGTCAGAAAAGCCATTAATTTTGTAGGTGAAAACTACGTTTCGGTACCAAATCTCATGACTGCATTCTACAGGGAGACTATTCGAAAAAACCGTAATTACGTATCTATCGGAGAAGCCGTTGTTGAAATCTTCAAGGCACCGTACAACAATGATCTCCGCTTTGATGGTGCCAGGATGTATAAAGGGAGGAAAAGTGAGGATGTTGAAAGAATGGATACCCTTCTGTTTAAACTCCAGGGTGGTCCTGTAACAGCATTACAGCTCGATATTGTCAAAAACACGGAAGCGATTCTTACAATAGACGCAATGAAGTATTACGATTATACATTAAGAAGTGTTATTGAAATAGATGACAGACCTAACTATATAATTGAATTTGTACAAAAACCGTCTGTCGATATACCATTGTTCATGGGTTACCTGTATATCGAGATTGATACTTATGCAATTACTGAAGCTGAGTTCGGCTTTAACCTCTCAGATGAAGAAGCTGTCTCATCTATATTCATCAGGAAAAAACCACTTGGTGTAAGAGTCACTCCTGAAATTGCCTCATACCGGACAAAATTCCGTGAACAGGATGGTCAGTGGTACTTCGCATACTCCAGAGCTGAAGTTAGATTTAAAGTTAACTGGAGAAGAAAACTCTTCAATACACACTATACAACGATGTCGGAAATAGCTACTACCGACCGGACTGATCAGGAAGTTATTCATTTTGCAGGAAGAGAAAAAATAAGGTACTCTGACATATTCTCCGAGCAGGTAGGATCATTTACCGATCCGGATTTCTGGGGCGATTATAATGTAATCGAACCCGATCAGAGTATTGAATCGGCAATAAGACGACTCAACAGGAGACTGAAATTCAGCGACCGTGAGGAATAATGTTTAAAATTAATGATCAGGGATAATGAAATAACGAGGAGGATCAGACAAGGTGACATAGGACAGTTTGAGTCACTTTTCAGGTCCTCCTATATTTCCCTGGTGAGATATGCAAAAACACTTGTAAAAGACCACGACTCAGCTGAAGAAATAGTACAGGATCTGTTCTTCAAGCTCTGGCAGGACAAGGATAAAATCAAGATTGAAAGTTCTTTGAACGGATACCTTTTCAGGGCAGTACATAACCGTTGCCTGCATCTTATTGATCATAACAGGATTGTTAAACGGCATGTACACGAAATATCGGAACGCGAAAATGAAAGACCGGCAAGTCCGGCGGACATTCTTCATTATAAAGAACTTCAGTCCAAAATAGCCCTAATACTTGAACGACTTCCTGAAAGATGCGGGAAGATTTTTTGCATGAGCAGGTTTGAAGGATTAAAATACAGTGAAATAGCTGAAAAACTGTCAGTCTCTGTAAAAACTGTTGAGGCAAACATGGGAAAAGCACTTAAAGAATTCAGAAAAGCATTGGCCGAACAATGAAAAAGATAAATGACACAAATAAATTAAGCGACAGGGAGTGGGAAGAGCTTGCTTCACTCCTTTCAGAAGAACATAAAGAACAATCGGATGTCCTCGGCCGCTTTATGACTGATGATATCTATAATACAAAAAAACACTGGAAAGAGTTGAAAGAGATGAATGATAACAAAGAAATAAATGTTGACAAAGCATGGAGTAAAGTGTATTCCAGGCTGAACGAAAACAATTTAATTACTAAAAGTGTACCTCTCAGAAACAGAATCAACAGAAACAGGTTTTTGAAGATTGCAGCTGCAGTTATTATTCTGTTAAGCATTGGATCTGCATTGATCTACCTTAACAGTAAAGGTATTTTAAGCCAGAAAACCACTATTGCCACAACAGGAGATCAGAAAAACCTTAAGATAATACTCCCTGACGGAAGTAATATATTTCTTAACCGTAATACAAAATTGACATATAACACAAATTTTGCCAGACATGGCAGGAAAGTAATACTTTCCGGTGAAGCATTCTTTGATATAATTTCAGATGATTCAGATCCTTTTACTGTGCATGCAGGAAAAGCCCGCATAAAAGTTGTCGGAACATCTTTCAATGTAATTACAAAAAACTCTGAATCACAGGTTGAGGTCTTTGTAAAAACAGGTAAGGTGATGCTGTCGGATAACTCAGGATCTCAAAACCTGCTGATAGACCCGGGTTATATTGGTACAATCGGCACAAAGCAAAGTGAAAAAAGAATAAATGTTGATCCTAATATCCTCTCGTGGAACACAGGAAAGCTTGTTTATGACGGGCAGAAACTTGACGTTGTTTTCAATGACCTCGAAAAAAACTATGAAATTGAGATAAATACAGATGATGCAGAAATACTGAACCAACCTATTACTACAGTTTTTGAAAATCAGTCTCACGAAACAATAATCCGTATTATTTGTACTACCTTTAACCTCAGTTATGAAAAAGATGGTAATATTTACTATCTGACGGGGAAATAAACTACAAACTAAAATAGTGGCACACAATGGCTACATATTCAGGTATATATCGGCCATTGCATTGTTGATTTCACTGATCCATTCACAGGCTGTTAAAAGTCAGGAGAGTATTCTTGATTCGATATTTACCTTCAGGGCAGGAATGGTCAAAACCGGTAATGCCCTTAATATCCTTACCAGTGAGACCGGTTATAATTTTACGTACGACAGCCGGTTGATTGATACGGAAAAAAGAATCCCGCTGGCCTTCAGAAATATGAAGCTGAGCAGTATCCTTGACTCGGTTTTCAGGAATGATTCACTGGTCTATTCAGTTATTGATAAATATATTATCATATCCCGTCTGATAGAGAAGCCCCCCCTGCAGTCCGATACACTTTCTCAGACATGGACAAATCCAAAATATATAACGGGATCAATAATTGATGAAGAATCCGGGGAGACCTTACCATTTGCCACTATAGGACTGATCAACAAAGGCAGGGGAACGGTCACAAACAGTAAAGGTGAGTTTGGATTAACCATCACACCCGATTGCATTAACGACACACTGTTTGTATCATATCTGGGTTACTATGGCAGAAAAATACCTGTATACCGGTTTCTGGGGAATAATTTCACAATAACACTTAGAAGAGAATTTATTTCAATTCCTGAAATCATAATCAGAAATCAGATACCGCAGGAAATCATTTTCAAAGCTCTTGCAGCTATTGCGGAGAATTATGGAAATACGCCTGCTCACATGACAGGATTCTACAGGGAAGGTGTTATGAAAAAAAATAAACTTCAGAGTTATTCCGAAGCCATTCTTCAGATATTTAAAAGCTCTTACACCGGCTCATTGCTTGGCGACCAGATAAAAGTATATAAAAGCAGAAAGATTGAAAACATCAGCATCCGCGATACGCTGGCTGTAAGGTTGAAAGCCGGATTAAACACCTGTCTCGAACTTGATGGTTTAAAAAACAGATTTGATTTCATATCATGGCCAAGCATGCAGGATTATACTTATAGAATGACTGATATTGTTACTTTTAATGAGGAAGCAGCATATTTAATTGAGTTTGTACAGAAGGAAAATATTGATCTTCCATTATTCAAAGGCACAATTTACATTAATACATACGATTTTGCCATACTTCGTGCTGAGTTTGAGATCAATCCGGCTTATATCTACAAGATTAAAGATTCATTTGTTTCCAGTACTTCGGGTGGATTCAACACATGGCCTCTTTCAGTAAAATACTCAGTTAATTATCGTAAACTGAATAACAGGTATTTTCTTAACCATGTCAGAGGCGATCTGGTTTTCTCCTCCAGGCAGAGGAGAAAATTTTTCAATACACAGTTTAATGTATTTTTTGAACTGGCTGTTACAGAAATAGATCTTAAGAATGTTACAAGGTTTGAAAGAGAGGAGCTTGCACCTGTGCATGCGGTCTTTTCACGGACTATCAAACAATATGACCGTGAATTCTGGGAAGGCCAGGATTTTCTTAAACCTGAAGATAACCTCCTGCAGGCATTGCAGAATATGAAAGTAAGACTGCAGGAGTTTTCAGAGAACAACTAATACTTATCAATAAGCCGGTAGAGTTCAGTCAGATCCGGCGTAAGTACTATCTCAGTTCTTCTGTTTTTCTGACGTGCATCAGCTGTGTTCCGTGTATCAACAGGAAGATATTCACTTCTTCCTGATGCAGTAAGACGCTTAGGATCAATTTTAGTTCCTCCCAGGAGTACTCTGACAACCGTTGTGGCTCTTTTAACACTCAGATCCCAGTTGTCTCTTAGCTGGCCACCTGACGGATTATATGGAACGTTATCTGTATGTCCTTCAATAGTGATCTGAATATCAGGATTTTTCTCCAGCACTCCCGCCAGTCTTCTTAAAGCATTTCTTCCATTGGCATCTATATCCCAGCTGGCTGTCCTGAATAACAGTTGTTCTTCAAGCGAAACATATACCTTACCATTCCTCATTGAGACTGTAAGTCCCCTGTTTTCAAAACCGAGTAATGCTTCGGAGACCTTATTCTTCAGATCCTGAACTATCCTTTTCTGGTCGTCGAGTATCTTTTCGAGTTCCGCCATCCTTGCATTTCTTCTTTCCAGTTCATAAGTAAGCTCGTCAAGGTCTGCTTTTTTGGTGTCGAGATTCTGTTCCAGCTGACGAAGAAGCTCTTCCTTGTTCTTAAGATTTTCCTGGGCAGCCTGAAGCTCTGAAAGCAGTTTTTTTGTCTCACTTACATTACCGCGGATCAATGCCTCCTGAGCATTCTGCAGATCATTGTACTTGCCGGAAAGTACATTATATTCCTCTTTTGCCCTGCTAAGTTCCTGGCTCGCAGAAGCGAGATCCTTTTTAATATTACCTGTCTCCTTTTCAAGTTCCGTAATTTTTGCCTCAAGCTCTCTGTTCGCCATGGAAAGACCAATATTATCAGTTTTAAATTCGTCCCTTTCATTCATGAAATGTCTGCTTGTGTCCTGCAGGTTTCTGTACTTCTTTCCCGGGACACATGAAACGGAAACAAATGAAAATATAATGACAGCCAGGGTGTAGAAAATTGTTTTGTTCATGATCTCAAGAATAATTAAACGATATATCAACCTTTTTGCTCAAATATTGTTGTCTCATGATGTGTGACGGAACAAAAATAAGAAAATCTGGGGGAAGGTTAATTACTCACCCGGCAATAATAATTCCTATATTTGTATTATCAATCTTTCACTTCATCCGGCAATGAACACTGAGGAGAGTCTATTATTCAAAATATCGTCTCCTGCTGATCTCAGGAAGCTCGAACCAGTCGATCTTGTGAGGGTTAGTTCTGAACTCCGTCAGTTCATCATTGATGTAGTAAGTAATAATCCCGGTCACTTCGGGGCAAGCCTTGGTGTAGTGGAACTTACTGTAGCTCTTCATTATGTATTCAATACTCCTTACGATAAGATTATCTGGGATGTAGGTCATCAGGCTTATGGTCATAAAATCTTAACAGGAAGAAGAGACCAGTTCCAGTCCAACAGGAAGTACAAAGGGATAAGTGGTTTCCCTAAGATGGCTGAAAGTGAGTACGATGCATTCGGGACCGGCCACTCGTCAACATCTATTTCGGCTGCACTGGGTATGGCAGTCGCTGCCAAACAGAAAGGGGAAAAACGGCATATTGTCGCTGTAATAGGCGATGGTGCAATGACTGCTGGTCAGGCTTTTGAAGGACTCAATAATGCAGGCGCCGGAAAGTCCGATATCCTTGTTATCCTTAACGATAATAACATAGCAATAGATGCAAGTGTGGGAGCTCTTAAAGAATACCTTCTCGATATTACAACAAGCAGAACTTATAACAGATTTAAAGACAGGGTATGGAATATCCTTGGCAAATTCGGAAGGTTTGGACCCAAAACAAGAACTCTTGCCAGACAGATTGAAGCTGGTTTTAAAAGTACTATCCTCGACAGAAGCAATCTGTTTGAAGGAATGAACTTCAGATATTTCGGCCCGATTGACGGACATGATGTTATGCACCTTACAGCTGTCCTCAACGATCTCAAGAGAATACCCGGACCAAAACTGCTTCATTGTATTACTGTTAAGGGTAAGGGATTTAAAAGGGCTGAAGAAAACCAGACGGCTTTTCATGCACCAGGTAAGTTTGACAAGAAAACCGGTGAGATGCTTGAAAATACCGAAAAGAACAAACCCCCTGCCTACCAGGAGGTTTTTGGGAAAACTATGCTGGAGCTTGCCCGGATAAACGATAAAATCACTGGTATAACTCCTGCAATGCCCACAGGCAGCTCTTTATGTATAATGATGAAGGAGATGCCGGAGAAAACTTTTGACGTTGGTATTGCCGAACAACATGCAGTAACCTTCTCGGCAGGGCTTGCAGCCCAGGGGATGATCCCGTATTGCAATATCTATTCCTCATTTATTCAACGCGCTTACGATCAGATAATTCATGATGTTGCCCTTCAGAATCTTCATGTTGTATTTTGTCTCGATCGCGGAGGGCTTGTGGGAGCAGATGGCGCCACTCATCATGGTTTTTTCGATCTTGCTTTTATGCGCAGCATACCAAATATGATAGTATCTGCACCAATGGATGTAACAGATCTGAGAAACCTGATGTTTACTGCTCAACTCGAAAAAATAAAGGGCCCGTTTTCGATCCGATATCCGAGAGGATGCGGAAGAGTTGCCAACTGGCAACAACCCTTTACTGAAATTGATATCGGAAAAGGACGTCTTATATCTGAAGGATATGATATTGCTGTTTTAAGCATCGGACACCCGGGTAATTTTGTTGCAGATGCTGTAAAAAGCCTTGAGGCTGAAAGGATATCTGTTGAACATTATGATATGCGTTTTATTGCACCACTCGATACCAGTATCCTGCATTCAGTCTTTAAAAAGTTCAGCAAAATAATCACAGTTGAAGACGGAGTGTTAAAGGGTGGATTTGGAAGTGCTGTAATTGAATTCATGTGTGATAACGGATTTCTGGCTGAAGTGAGGCGGCTGGGAATCCCCGACTACTTTGTCGAGCACGGGACCCAGGAAGAGCTGATCAGGGAGTGTGGATTTGATACGGAGAGCATTAAAAGGGTCATCAGGGAGATGATTGGGAAAGGTGTACGAGACAAGGCACAGGGCGCAGGGCTAAGGGCACAGATTTGAGAGGGGGAGAGGGGGAGAACTCCGTGTTAATCAGTGCAAAACTCTGTGTAGCACCTTGGTAAAAAAATAAGAAATAATCGTGTTATAACCAAAATCCAAAAATATGAAAAAGACCATTATTTACTTTGTTCTGTTGCTGATTGCAGCTTCATGCGGCTCAAAAGGGAGTAAAAGCGAAAAAGAAAAGTGGATCCAGCTTTTTAACGGAAAAGATCTTGAAGGATGGGATATCAAGATCAAAGGGTACGAACTGAACAATAATTTCAGGAACATTTTCAGGGTTGAAGACGGATTGATGCAAGTCCGTTTTGAAGGATTCGAGAAATTCAACAATGAATTTGGCCATATCTTCTACAAGGAGCCATTTTCACATTACAAGCTCAGGATCGAATACCGGTTTGTTGGTGAGCAGGTTCCCGGCGGGCCTGCCTGGGCATTTAGAAACAGCGGAGTAATGCTGCATTCACAATCGGCAGCATCGATGCTTCTTGATCAGGATTTTCCGGTATCGATAGAGGCTCAGTTCCTTGGAGGAAATGGCGTAGATGAAAGACCTACACTGAATGTATGCACTCCCGGTACACATATTGAAATGGACGGGGAACTTGTAACACGGCATTGTACAAACTCAAGTTCAAAGACCTATCATGGCGATGTGTGGGTAACAACTGAATTTGTTGTTCTTGGCAACGAAGTAATTCATCATATTATTGATGGAGATACAGTTATGACCTATAATAAGCCTCAGGTTGGTGGAGCTCATGAGGGATATGAAGTTCCTGAAGGCACCTTGATTGAAGAAGGCTATATCTGTTTGCAGGCAGAGAGCCATCCGGTGGATTTCAGGAAGGTGGAGTTGCTTGACCTTAGTGAAAACAAGTAAAGACAAAAGTCGAAGCGCAGCGGAGATCCCGCAAAGCGGGAAGAAAAGACAAAAGATAAAAGTTTAAGAAATTTCATACTTTCGCTGACCTGTTTTGTAAGCCCGGATGGCGGAATTGGTAGACGCGCTGGTCTCAAACACCAGTGGCAGCAATGCTGTGCCGGTTCGATCCCGGCTCCGGGTACAAGCCTCTTAATCAATTGACATTAAGAGGCTTCTTTTTGAACTTGAATGTACCCGTTTATAACTTGTTGAGGTTAATTAATATCCAGAATTTTCTTTATTGCTTCAATATTTTTGGGATTCACAATACTTTTCGCTTCCGGAGTGTATAAATAGTCTATCTTATTAAAATGATAGTCAACAATTTTAGCCCTGACAATTTTCCCGGTACTGTTCAAAAGTGAATTATCAAGAGTAAATGGTTCATCAAGTATTGCAATGGCAGCAGGGAGCCATCTGGAAGGAAACAGGTCGCCATATGCGCCGCCCTGTTTATACTGGTTGATAACCGACTCAATTTCAAGCAAAACTGCCTCCTGGCCTTTGATGTCAGAAAGATTAATATTCTGATTTTTTGCCCATCTTAGCAAGGCATCTTTGTTTGGGACAAGTAATGCAGACGTATATTTGTTCTGGTTATTATAAAGCATAAACTGGTCGATAAATTGTGATCTGTCTGTTATTGTCTCCTCGATCCCTTCAGGACTGTATTTTTCTCCATCGTCGGCTATGAGGAGGCTTTTAAATCTGCCAAGAACATAAAGAAACCCGTCTTTGTCCACGTATCCCATATCTCCAGTATGAAGCCAGCCATCTCGTATAGTCTCCCTGGTAGCTTTTTCGTTTTTCCAGTATCCCTTCATGACATTTTCACCATGTATCACTATTTCACCTTTTTCCCCGGCAGGCAGTTCATTTCCATCTTCATCACAGATCTTCAGGTCGAGGTTCTTAACTATATGGCCGGATGACCCAAGTTTATGCTTCGTTTCGGTATTACCGGAGATCACCGGAGAAGCCTCTGATAATCCGTAACCCTGCAGCATGGGTATACCAATAGCGTAGAAGAACCTCTGAAGTACTATATCAAGCAAAGCCGCACCTCCAAAGAAAAACTTCAGTCTTCCTCCAAAGTTTGCTCTTATTTTCTTAAACAGAATTACATCATAGAGTATATATAATGGTTTAAGGAATAATTTAAATCCTCTTCCCCTGTCCCATCCGATGCCATTGTAACAATAGGCGGTCTTCAATGCATGGTTAAAGAGCTTTTCGGCAATTGCACCCTTCTCCCTGATTCCCTTCTCAATGCCTTTGCGTAGGTTCTTGGCAAGGCTAGGAGCACTTAGCATGAATACAGGCCTGATCTCCCTGATGTTTCCAGGAATATTTTTCAGACTGTCAAGGTAAGATTTGCCTGACTGGACAGCTGCAAAGCTGGCACCTGTTGCCATCATAATGTATATCCCTACAGTATGTGCAAAAGAATGGTCCCATGGAAGAATGAGAAGAGTAGTCCACCACTCGGGTACATCCATAAGAGTGAGGGTTTGTTCTATATTGGCAGTATAATTCCTGTGCGATAATATGATTCCCTTCGGATCAGCAGTTGTTCCGGAAGTATAACAAATATTGGCATAATCATCCGGGCCTATCGAATTGATGATTTCAAGAAATTTATCATAATTATTTTGAAGGTATTCTTCTCCCATTTTTTTAAGATCTCCCATATAAATTTCGTCTTTCTCATATCTCTCCCTGGGATCAAGAAGGATAACTTTTTCAAGCTTATTAAGCTCTTTCTTAATAGATGTTACTTTATCGAGTTGATTACCTGAGATGATCACCCACCTTGTTTCTGAATGGTCAAGCCTGAATTTCAGGTCGGCACCTTCCTTAAGTAAAATAGAAAGGGGAACACTGACAGCACCAGTATGTAATACTCCCAGTTCACTGATTACCCAGTCAGTACGGGATTCGGAGATCAATGCAATCCGATCGCCTTTTCGGATTCCCAGAGCCAGAAGTCCTGCTGCTACCTTATACACCTGCTCTTTTGTTTCCTTGTATGTGAGGGCTGCATACCTGTCAGTTTTCTTTTCAAGAATATAGGGATTGTTCGCATACTTCTGCGCACTGTTTTCCAGTAATCCGATTATCGTTTTCATAGAAATTGGTTTAGATATTCAATTATATAAATATTTTTTTGGCCGTAGAATAGAATATTTAACTCTTACCTGATCCTAATTAATATCTCCAAGATATACTTCCCGTGTAAGTTGTATCATTCTCCCCAACAAAAGAGGTCCTAACATTAATCTGCACAGGTTGAATCCAGCAATCCATGCCCTGAGAAAGGGTGTGTGAAAGCAAAAATTCAAGCGTATAGAGCCCATCTTACGTGTAGACTTTGCTCCAGTTCCGTAATTCAATATTCCCTGGAACAAAAAGGTTCCCGGCCATTTCAGATGCCTGTAGTCTGAATCGTAAATCAAGTGTTGCATCCGAAATTATTTTCAGATAATCTGCAAATACAGTATTAGTTATTTTATCTTCAGATTTATAGTATCATCTGACTTTTATTATTCCAAACTCTGATTTATCATAGAAGGCAGGTTTAAACAAAAATCCCATTTGTGTCATACTCAGGGATTTTTTGTTCAGCTGATTGATACTGAATTGTATGCTTTCTTACAAAGTCCAGCCCTGCCTGTATTCATATTGAAGCAAGTCGTTGGCTTCCGGAAGATTGGTAAACTGCATTTTATCAGGATCATATTCAAGTGTCATATTCCTGTTTGCCATAAGTACAGCAATATTCCCCAGCATCATGGTCTCAACCAGTTTGCTTGCATAAGAAAAATCAGTTGATGATTTCTTATTATTCTTTATTGCATCAATCCATTCTGCATATATACCGGGTGAACGCTGCAGCCATGGCTCAGGAGGTACAAATTCATCCATAGCTTTTTTAGGTATAAGTTGAGGATTGCTACCATAATCTCCATGCATCAGAACACCTTTATCTCCAAGGTATAGTGCTGAGCTAATACGAGCACCAGGGTCCATTTCAGCCGGACGCGGGGCACGCAATCCACCATCAAACCATGTAACCTTCACAGGAGGCATATACCCGCGTGCCGGGAATTCATAGGTTATCATTTCAGCCAGTGGCCAAAATTCATTATTGAAAACGGATGAACTTGCCTGTATCCTGGTGGGTCTGCCGAGATTCAGTGACCAGAATGGATGGTCATAAATATGTGCACCCATGTCACCCAAAGCACCTGTGCCATAATCGCGTAAACCTCGCCAGTTGAAATGGCAGATCTCCGGATGATACGGTTTCTCGGGTGCCGGACCTAACCAAACATCCCAATCCAATGATTTGGGAACAGGTACACCGGCTGGTCGTGGTATGTCTCCCTGAGGCCATATCGGTCTGTTGGTAGATAAATGAACCTCACGAACAAGACCAATTGCACCACTTTGTATCCATTCGTTAATTAATCGTGCGCCCTCACTTGCATGACCCTGATTACCCATCTGCGTTACAACATCATACTCTTTTGCAATTTCAGCAAGTTTGCGGCATTCATAGATTGTTTTACACATTGGCTTTTCAATATAAATATGCTTCTTTTCCCTCATAAATGCTGCTGCAATAGGTGCATGGTTATGATCAGGTGTGCCAATCATTACGGCATCAATTGATGATTTTTCTTTATCAAGCATCCGGCGCCAGTCCGTATAGACTTTTGCTTTTGGATAACCCTTGATAACATGTGCGGCAAATGCGGTATCCACATCACAAAGTGCATAAATATTTGCCAGTCTGACAGGTTCTCTTTCCGGCTGAGTCCGTTGCTGTGGTGGCTGGCCACCCCGTTGTTGCCGTTGTGCCTGCCTGGCAGCCATGGCAGCCAGTTCCTCTTCACTGTAAGGCTGACCTGTACTTGTACGCTGTGGTCTGACAATCTCTTCATCCGGATCGCATAAACCCCTTAAATTACTGGCTCCACGGGCTCCGATACCTATACCAGCCACATTGATTGTGTCACTGGGCTGTAAATAACCTTTCCCGGGCATAACATGCCGGGGAATAATTGTCAAACCAGCCGTTGCAGTACCTACCGTACCGAGAAAACGCCTTCTCGAAAGATTCCTGGCCGTTTTGTTTTTCTTGGGATAATTTGTACTCATTGAATACTCCTTTCTTTATCAAATAATAATTCTCAATTATCTTAAAATACTCTGTTGTAAAATCTGGCTAAAACGGGTTCCGGATTTCTCAATATTACACAAGAGGTTTCATCCAGATCAGCTGTTTTTCAATATTACTGTGCAGTTTGTAGGATTTAATATGTTTGCTTATACTTTCACCAATGATTTCAATTTTACTCAGATCAGCTGTACCTGATCCGGTCTGTTCACAATAGTTCAAATAACCTATTTTGGCAAAATCCACTCCCATCAGTTCAACAGCAACACGGTCAGCTGCCAGCCAGTCGGTGCTCACCACACAGACTCTGTGATCGACTGGTGTTCCATTGCTCGGACCGTTTCCTTCCATTCCTTCAAACCCGTCAATAACAGCAAGGTGCGGATGAAGACGAGGTGCAAGGTCATACAGATTGTAATTAATCCCCCTGTAACCACTTCCATGTACAATCGATTTGTCACTCTTTGTACCCTCCTTACGATTCCTTCCAAAAGCAAAACCAACATCTTTCACAGGTGCGCCAAATACAATATTCTTCAGGGATAGTGTAACTACTGTCCTATCATGAGTTTTCATCCTGGCTACTGATACTATATAGGAATCCGGACTGAGTATAATACTCGAGACCCTCACCGGATGAGGCCTGAAATCCCTTTCATCAAATACATGAAGTATCTCAAATCCTTCCTGGTCGAGATCGATGAATTTTACAGGATACTTATCAGCAAGCCGGAAATAACCGTAGTTGTCAAATCCGTCGAATGTAGGTCCGTTGGCAGCAGACTCTGCAATAATGACATTATCAAGCTTATTAATCGATTTGAGAAATTCAAGTATGCCTTCAAGCGTATCAACATGGGTTGCGCACAAATGTATGTCAATAGAAACATTGTTTGGCTTGAGAATTACCTGACGGTTACCAATACTCTGACTGATTTCCTTTGCGAAAGGCTGGAGAGCACGTAATGCAAGATCAGCCCTGTTGTCACCCGATGTAATCGCAACACTTGAAGACATTTTTGCCTGCTCAGCAAAGGAAGCAAACGTATTGAAGGGATCAGTAAGAGTGACTCCAATTCCTCCCAGAAAAGATGTTTTCAGAAACCTTCTGCGGTCAATAGTATTCATAATTGCTCTTTTTTATTATCAAACATACAAAAATATTTTTATCTGAGATTATTTTAATGAGGACTGTAACAGCTGTAATTAAAGAATCACTGTTTATACATTTCTTTCCGAAATTTACTTAAATAGCGGATTTATAAAACTATTGATATTCAATCATAAAAACCTTAACTTGCTTAAAAATAGCTAACGCCAATATTCCTTACAGCCATGCAAAACCGACGTAAGTTCATTAAGAATAGCCTTCTGACCATTGCAGGAACAGGATTGACAGGCAAATATTATGTCTCAAGTGGTAATATTTCAGGCTTTAAACATGATAAATTCATTTGCCGGGCACTTGGTAAAACAGATATAAAATTGCCGATAGTAAGTATGGGAACAGCCAGTACAAACAATCCGGCACTTATAAAATCTGCTCTTGATAAAGGCATAAAATTGCTGGCTACCGCAGGAGCATATCAAAACGGGAATAACGAAAAAATGATAGGCACTATTATAAAAGAGATGCCAAGGGACTCATTTATATTATTAACAAATTCCTTCGATATAAATTGGATCGATACAACAACAGGAACCTTAAATTCTGATTTTAATCAGGACCTTTTGTTAAAGAATGTAGAAGCCAGCCTTTCAAGACTTGGGTTAGAATACGTGGATATTTTTATTCAACCATTCACAGCCAGGCGTGAATCTGTTTTTCATGAACCTGCGTTAAAAACGATGGAATCAATAAAACTAAAGGGACTATCCAGATATATAGGAATTGCAACCCACAGATATGAGCCCGAAGCAATAAGGGCTGCTGTGGATACCGGCATATATGACGTAGTAATGACCAGCTATAATTTTCTCAAGACAAACCTCGAAGAGCTTAATGATGCAATACGGTATGCAGCTGAATCTGGCCTCGGGATCATTGCAATGAAAACAATGGCAGGTGCTTTCTGGGACAAGGAAAGAGCTAAACCCATAAATACCAGGGCAGCACTTAAATGGGTTCTTCAAAACGAAAATATACACACATCTGTGCCTGATTGCACAACCTTTGACCAGTTGTCGCAGGATCTGGGAATAATGTCTGACCTTAAACTTACTGAAGAGGAAATGAAAGATCTGGTATCCCCATCAGGAGAACCGGTTTCCGGACTCTATTGCCAGCAATGCGGAGAGTGCCTGCCCCAGTGCCCCTATGGAGTGGACATTCCAACTCTAATGCGAAGCTATATGTATGCCTTCGGATATCATAACCTACCCCTTGCAAAACTTACCCTTACAACTACCGGATTAAAGGGCAATCCATGCTCCGGATGTAAAACATGCGACATCAGATGCAAAATGGGATTCAATATCCGGGAAAAAATTCAGGATATTTCAAGAATAAACTTTTTGAATGTCATTAATTCTAAGACAATCTATTTTTAAATCCATTCATTTAATTCAGTTATCTGAAGATCTTTGATTAGTTCTGTCATCCCTTTTCTTGCTGCTCCAAATGTGCCAAATTTATTTACGGTGATTTTTAATGATCCATCTTTATTTAACAGAATTAATCTTATATCGCTTTTCTTCATATTTAGTTGCATATTGGATCTGCTGTATGAGGTATATGTACGATTAGATCTGTAAATTCTGAATTTACTAAAGTCATTGATACTATGCCACTTCCCGATTTTTAGAAATCCGAATAAACAGGTGTAGTTTTTAATTCTTCTGGTACTAAAATCAATTTGTGTTCCGTCATAGGTAAATGCCATAAACATACCTGCCACAACCAGTATCAATCCTGAAAGCGAAATATATAAACCAATCAGGCCAAAGACCATAAGAGAATACCCGGCAAAAGATCCTGAAGGCCCTAATAATCTGTCAATTTTATTATCAGTAATCATAGTAAGAATTCAGAGTAGAGTTCTGACTCCATTCATGTTTAGGTCAAAAATAAATTGTATTCCTGGTATATATAAATATTTATTATCCGTAATTACTTTCTATTCGATCTTGTAAAACTGCTTTGCGTCATTAACTATGTATCTTTTAATTTTCAATAACTCAGTTCTGTTATCCCCATTATCGGTAAATATCAATTCTTCAGACAACGGACAGAAAATCCGCTTCGTTTGTAGTAAGCATACCTTCCGATATCTTTGCCATGCGAACACATTCCCCGGTACCAGGCATAAACGGGACTGCCCTCATCTGAAGTCCACCAGTACCCGTAAGTACCAATATAGCTGGATGTACCACTGCCAAAACGCAGCCCCCCGGGCAAAGCTGAAAAGCCTGTTTCGTTGGTAGCACCTTCATTTGGAGTGATCCAATGTCTGGTGCCCGCTTCTTTTAACATACCACCGGCCACCCATGAACCACCAAGATGATCAATAAGCGCATTCCACTCGCTATCGGCAGGTAGATGCCATCCCGGAGGACAGACATTTTTTGCTGTTGCCCAGTTATACAGATACCCATAGACTGACACATTGCCCTGATCATTGTTGTATGACCAACAACCACTGCCTGCCTTGTAGGAAAGATTTTCTGCCATCCATACCTGGTCTCCTATCTGCAGGATTTTATAGATCCTACCATCCCGTTTATCGGTAAAAAATCTATAACTTATTATATTATTTTGTATACCCGGAGAATTAGTCTCTTTAATCCGGGAAATAACCTGAATGCTGGAGGTCTGAGCTGTTGTCTTTAGATTCATCACAATAATGAATAAAAGAACCAGTGATGATCTCACACTATTTATGACCACAATTAATAAGAGGTATCTCATAGTTTACACAAAGTTACTCATTTAAAAATGTGAGCAGTAACTAAGGCCAGGGTAAACTGATGGAAAAGGTCTATTATCGGAGCATCTTATAGGATTATTATCTGCTTAACTAAATCTTAATAAAATGATATAGTATAATATTTTGATGTCAAATTTTGAATTATTTTTGCACTTTGAAATAATTGAGTAAACATATAATATTGGGTATAATGAAAACTTCAAAAACGAACACAACCGGCAGATCAAGAAAGACTTCCGTGACAGGTAAAACCGTAAAGAGCAGAAAGATTACCACCACTAAATCCTCTTTTAGTGAAGATGAGATTCGTGAAAAGGCGAAAGAGATCTACCTTCAGCGTATCAACCGCGGGGAACATGGAACTGAATTGGATGACTGGCTTAAAGCAGAAGCACTTCTGAAAAAATCAAATAAAAAATAACGGCTCTCCATGTTTAATTCTGGTCATATGCTTTCTCCCTCTCCTTCCCTGTTTCAATCCATTCGGGAAGGAGAGATTCAAGGAAGTGGAACCCGGGCATAAGGCACGCTTGAAAGGCTGCTGACCCTGCCGTGAGGAGTCTCCCGGTGACAATTCAGGCATTCACGTTCCACCCTGAAACTGTGTGTTTAATAGAAAATTGTCTTTGAAATTTTTCATAACTTGGCACATTATTTTACATTATGAAGCAGAAATTCATTATAATTACTTTTATCCTGACTATACTTGTCAGCGGGTACTATGCAGGTGCACAGGATTTTAAAATAACACATGGAATAGTTACCGCTTTCAATGGCATTCCGCTTAACAATGTTACAATATCAGCTCTTAAATCAGAAGATAAGGCATATACCGATTCAACCGGACAATTTGCAGTCATGACCTTTAATAAAGATGTACTTACAATATCCGCATCAGGTTTTGCAGGGAAAAAAATCAGGATAAAAAAAGACAAATTATACAAGATAAACCTTGTCTATCAGGCAAAAGCTAATAGTTTTAGTGATGCTATTAATAACAGGCATATTACTGAAAGTGTTCTAAGGCAGGCAATTAATCCAGCCTCATCCGCTAAAGGAAAGGATTATTCAACATATGAAAATATTTATGACCTGATCAGCAGCGAGATTTATAACGTAAGAGTCAAAGGCACCTCCGTTGTCAATACCAGAATCCGGTCGTTTAATTCATCACCCCAGGTTCTTTATGTTGTTGATGACAGGATCGTCCCCGATATATCATATATACTTACGGATGATGTAAAATCCATTGAATTTATTGATGATGTTGGCACAACAATTTACGGAATGCAGGGAGCTAACGGAGTCCTTAAAATAACTTTGAAATAAAATCATTAACAGTGGGGTTGGGTGTGTAATCAAATACCTTCAATCTCCGGTTCCTTCTCCTTAAAGATCAGATACCAGCTGCCGTTTTCAATAAGAGCCTCTTTACCAATAACAAAAAAGAGCTCTCTGAGATAGGAGTGTCTATGCCTGGTTTCCATCTGTAAATTATTTATTTCAGTGACCTTTGCTTCAGCCCTCTGATAAATAACCTGCATCAACTCATACTGATTAAGTAACTGTTCGTACCCTTTCATCTGAATATATGCCCTGATTAAAGCAAAGATCCCCAGGAAAATCGGAGCTATTACCAGCAATAAATCCAGGTAATTGGTTGCTTCATAGAAATTCCCTATAAAGAATATTGAAACTAACAGAGCAAAGGCTATAACAAATGCCACATTGGATATTCTGTGGTAATGAGCTATACGTTTCGCCATCCTCCCGATTGATGCTTCAAAGAAATCAGCCTGGTTTCTGATCCAGTTATCGGTGAGATCGTTAATTGTCTCAGACGTTATTGATTTGATGTCGTATGTAATGCCATAGATGGCTGAAAGAAAATGCTTTACCCATGTAAATTCTTTCCGGTGTATTCTCAGAATATAATCTGAAACATTTTTATGCAAACCTGCAAAGTTCCAGTAAAACTGAATTCTTAAAGCTTCTGCCAGCGTTCTGTTGTAAAGGTATTTTTTATGATTTTTTGTCATCCTCGAGTAAACATAGATCAGGATTGCAGCAATAAGAATAACCATGGAAGCACCCAGAACCAACTTGTTTATCCACAGATTCGAATATATTTCCAGTGTCAGTATTAACAACAACCCCAGAACAAACAGCCAGACAGTAACCAGAATATCTCTCTTCCTGAATTGCAATGATAACAGATCAAGTATTGAATACCAGCTTAATATTGACATCTGCGGAATATTGAGTTTTTCGGGTTTATTAAAAAGATATGATTGTGATTTTTGAAAATCGGATTGAATAATACTCAATGAATCCTTGTTGATCTCCTCAATTTTTTCAAGGGCCTCTCTTAATGCTGTATCTTTCAAAACGAGATTGAGGGATAACGAAATCTTACTGTCAGTCTTTTTTGAAATCTGCAATGATGATTTACTCCTTTCGCTTGGTAAAATAAATACTGTACCGTCATATTCAAATGTGCTTTCAGCAACAGTATCATCATCTCCTGTTATTTTATGTCTTACTATATCAGCTGTCCCACCTGTTTTTCCTGCTTCCCCATCCCACAGGGCAAGCAGTATTAAGGAACTGTCCGCCACAAGTTTTCCTGTTTTTAAGTATTGCTGCGGCCTGTCAATTTCTTTACCATCATACCCAACAAAGAAGCTTCTTTTAGCCTCTTTTATTAATGCATCAAACTCTTTGTCGGATACATCATCAAAGTCTTTTTTATATTCGTCAATCTCAAAAGGCATTGGAACTATCAGTTCAAACCTCTCACGATATCCTTCAGTTTTTCTTTTCATATCTAAAAAGATATTGGCAACATATCTGTCGGCACCCTCTGCAATTGATGAAAACAAATAGATTGGAGAATTAGGATATCCGGCTGCCAGATCTTTAAATAGTCTTTCGATTTGAACTCTGTGTTCCTCTGTAGTTATTACATCCAGATGACCCACAACACCTACGGTAATTGGTATTCTGTCTGATATTAACATTCTCTATTAACTTTGATTTTTATAACTGATCAATGACTGATTTCTTATTGCTTTGCTCATTTCTATATCAAATTTAAGCCTGCGTTTTATTAAAAGCAAAAATTTGTTTAAAAATGACTGGCAAGGTTTATATTCCTGTTACAGATCTTTTACCATCCAGATATTGCACCCGAAATGGCCTGAATTTCCAAGGGGATGTGTTAAATGCCGGAATCCAGCTTTAATATACATCGATACAGCCTTATCGAGTTCAGGCAGAGATTCAAGATACAGTTGTTTGTAGCCAAGGCTTTTAGCAGATTCAATACACTTCTCCATAAGGGTTCTTCCTATACCCTTTCCCCGCCAGGGTGCCAAAAGGTAGAATTTAACAAGTTCAGCACAACCATGCGGCAGTTCCGGTGTCGGATAAATGCCGCAACAGCCAATAATACCGTTCTCTTCAGCAATCCAGAATACTGAACCTGGTACCTTAAATAATGAAAATAAATCGTCATTAGTGGGATCAAAATAGACCGTCCCTGATCTGGCTATATTAAATTCCCTGAAAACACTGCGGATAAGCTCTGCCACTTCCCTGTTATCTTTTTTCTCGATAGTCCTGAATTTGATCTCCATTTTAGAGGATAGTCTGTCAACCTTAATGTCGGGCTATATCCTATAAAAATAATAAACTTAAGTTATTAATTGCACGTTACAGATTACAAGTTGTTATATTTTAATGAATGAAGTCATTAATTAATAATATGAGGCAATTTTTACCATAATCTAATTAACAGGCTGATTTATAGCATTTTCAACATGCAACCTGCAACTTACAACCCGCAACTTAAATTAATTAATACTTTTTTCTACTTTTGAACAGTTAAAACCTACAAACAATAAAGGAGCATGAGGTTAGTACGGAGTCTGCATTATAGAAAAATAATAATCTCCCTATGTATAATCTTTTTTACGTCCGGATATTTATCAGCCCGCGATTTCATGGTCACAGGAAGGGTTACTGATGCTTCCGGGGGAATAGTAGCCAACGCAAAAGTATCAATGACATCCGGTGCTGCTGAGTATGCCGCAATCACGGGAGCTGATGGAAGCTATTCTCTAAGAATATCTGGCATATATAGCAGTATTTCCGGCTTACTTGAACCGGGTATTCCTTATCCTAATCCTTTCTCTCATTCAGTAAATATCCCTTTTATTATCAACAGCTCCGGTGATGTACGCTTAAATATTTATAACCTGTCGGGACAAAAAATCAGGGATATTCTGTTCCCTGATGTTGATGCTGGCAGCTACCGGATAATCTGGGATGGGTGCAATCAGAACGGGACACCACAGCGTGCCGGTTTGTACTTCTTTGCAATAACCTTCAGAGGAAAGACCTGGTCGGGAAGACTGGTAAAGGCAGCAGGATTCTCGTCATACTCTGCAGGTACTGCACTGGAAATGATGATGTTGCCCCCTGTAACAGTACCACCATCTGTCTCAGTGCGAATCCCGGTCATTACAAATGTCTCATGTACAGACTACTATCCTGTCAGGTTTACAGATATTACAATAGGGAGGGATACTGTTATTAATTTCGAGCTCACCCGTAAACAGGCTCTTCCCTTTAAAACCTCAGGCAGTCATATCGCTATGCATACCGGATCTGAGTACAGGCCTCTGATGCTTAAAGGAATAAACCTTGGGTCATCTCCGCCGGGTTACTTCCCCGGTGAGATTTCTTATGCTATCACACCCGACATGTACGAAAACTGGATAAACAGGATAGCTGAAACGGGTTTCAACAGTATAAGGGTTTACACACTTCATCCTCCGGTTTTCTATGAAAAGCTTGCCGAGTATAATCAGAGGCATCCTTCAGATCCGCTTTTACTCTTTCAGGGTGTCTGGCTTGAAGAGATAGAAGACAGGTGGGATCCAGCATCATACGATCTGATGAACCGTACAACATCATTTGGCAAGGAGATCAGGGAAGTGATCGATTGTATTCATGGTAACGGAGACATTGCCTTCAGATATGGCAAAGCTTACGGCAGGTACCTGACGGACATATCAAGATGGACAGCAGCATATATTATCGGAAGAGAGATTGCTCCTCAGGAGGTCGATTCCACAAATAAATTTCATCCCGCAATCAGTTCTTATTCAGGCAATCAGTTCAGTATCACCGGAGCAACCGCAACCGATGTTTTTGCTGCCCGTATGCTCGACGAAACAGTAACATACGAAGCACAAAATTATGAAATAAGGCGCCCGGTGAGCATTTCAAGCTGGCCTACCCTTGATCCACTGACACATCCGACAGAGATATATACCGACGAGGATAAAGCCTCTTTCGACATTACCAGGATAGAAGGCAGAAATGAACTGGCAGGCCTGTTTGCCAGTTATCACGCTTACCCTTATTACCCTAATTTTATCAGCCTGGAACCTGGATACCGGACCTATAGCGATAGCTACGGACCCAACAGCTACCTCGGTTATCTCAATGCACTTAAAGCTCATTATTCCGACATTCCACTTATTATCGCGGAATTTGGGATCCCTTCAAGCTGGGGTAGTGCCCACCAGTCATTCAGTGAGATGCATCACGGTGGATACTCTGAAGAGCAGCAGGGTAATAAAAATATCAGACTGATAAACAATATAATTGACGCAGGATGTGGTGGAGGATTTATGTTCGCATGGATGGATGAGTGGTTTAAACCTACATGGATTGTTCTTTACTTAGAAGCCTATGGCTTATTTTCGGAAGGGATAACAATTCCAACAAGGCAATTGTGGCATAACCTCGCTTCACCTGAACAAAATTTTGGACTGATCTCCTTCGATCAGAGCTCAATATTTCCTTTTGTTGAATATCAGACTGATAATCCTTCAGGACCTCTGAATAAGGTTGAAGCGACAAATGATAATAGTTACTTTTTACTAAACCTGGAGACTAATAGTATCCTATCATCCGGTGATACAATTATGGTTGCTTTTGATACATATCTTAAGGACACAGGGGAATCTGTTCTTCCAAACGGCCAGCTACTTCCCAACAGATCTGAGTTTCTGCTGACAATGGTACTTGGAGAAGACACTGCACTTTACCATGTTACTGAAGCCTATGACATGAACGGTTTAACTCCAAGGTTTGATCTTGCGAACCATGCAGTACAAAAATTCCGGAGCACAGTAACTGATGGTGCCCCCTGGGTATTAATGCAGTGGATAAATGACGGGTACGAACTTACAACCCACGATATCGGACGGCTGCCAATGGAGAATTCAGGTGATTTCAGTAACGGTCATCGCGCAGCAGTTGCCTGGAACGGAAGCAAAATACAAATACGTATCCCATGGACCCTTCTGTACTTCCATGACCCTACCCAGATGATGGTTATTGATGGCGCTGTATCTTATGATGGGGGATATAACTATGAAATACTTACCACTTTATCTGAGGGAATAGCTGTCTCAATATACTGCGATGGTGAAGTTACCTCATCTGAAACAAGATATAACTGGGCCCGCTGGCTGATTGTACCTCCCACAGTTGCAAGGGAAAAAGGATCTCTTCAGGTAATACAGACAGGATTATCCTCTATTCCTGATTTTGCTGATTAACAACAGGTTTAGTTGTAACCGTCTCCTTTTTGGATTTCTTTCTCTTAATCTTATCAAAACCACTACGTTCTGCTTTACCCCATCCTTTTTTACCTCTCAGCACCTCCAGGTTACCTCTTACTGCAAAAAAGGTATGTACAGGATAAAAGAATGGCTCAATAAGTGCAGCAGAGAGTAGTTTCAAAACATCTCTTTTCTTTTTATATTTATGGAAAGTGATCTCCTCAAAAAGCACTGCCCAGATTGAGAGACAAACAGCAAAAGAATATACAAAGATGAACAGGAGAAGATAAAATTGCCAGTTGAGCGCATGCATGATAATTAGAATAATCGTGTATACAAATCCCGAAAAAGCTATCAGGGGGGCCAGCCACTCAAAGAAAAACCAGAAGGGATAACCAAGAAGTCCCAGACGTCTGAACTTCCTGTTAAAAAACATAACACGGTGTGTTATGAGCGATTCAACCAGACCACGCGTCCAGCGGGTACGTTGCCTGCGCATTGACTTAAGATCCGACGGAACTTCAGTCCAGCATAATGGATCAGGAATATATGTTACTTCATATCTCCGGTCCCTTTCCGCCATAAAGCGACGCATTCTCAGCACAAGTTCCATGTCCTCTCCTACTGTCTTTATGCTATAACCACCTGCTTTGATAACTGTCTCACGATCAAAAAGACCCATAGCTCCCGAAATAAGCATTAGTCCGTCAAGCTGACTCCAGGCCATCCTCCCAAGCAGGAAAGCACGTGTATATTCGAGTACCTGAAGACGCGGGAGGATCTTCCTGGGGACCTTAATTTCACGGATATGGCCACGTTCCACATCACACGAATTGACAATTCTTATTACCCCCCCTGTGCCAATTACCTTACGGTCTTTCTCTTCAAGAAATGGCTTGACAAGCTTAAGGATAGAGTCGGCTTCGATAATGGAATCAGCATCGATAGAGACAAACAGATTGCTCTGGCAGATGTTTATCCCTGCATTCAGGGAGTCGGCCTTGCCACCATTAATCTTATCAATAACAGTCAAACGGTTATATGATGGATTCCTCGACCTGTACACCCCTCTGATCCTTTCACAGGGTAGCCGGTAATCGAAGTAATAATTGACTCTTATAAGGTCATAAGCTTCTTTTACCTTCTCAAAAGTATCGTCGGTTGAACCATCATTAACGATAATGACTTCAAAATTATTATAGTAAAGTGAAAGAAGTGTACGTATATTATCAATAATGGTCCTGCTTTCGTTGAATGCAGGAGCGATTATTGATATTTTAGGGCTCATTGGTGACAATACCAGAGAGTTGTAATTGATGTAGCTGTTCTTTCTAAGGTATTTGCGCAAAGCAATAGCCGAAAAAATCCCGAGTAGAAGGTATGAACCAAAAATAATCAGTGTAAGTACAAAGACAATATGTCCGAAAAGAATTCCCATTTACTTATTTAGTATATCCTTCGATCAAGAACATGTCTGACAATTATGTTATAATTCTTATACTCCGATTTCATAAGCTTAACAAGTGCTTTAACACCCTCTTCCCCATTGTTTTCTATAGCCTTTGTAGCTTCAATCTGCAATTGCACATCATCTTCCTTATCAAGCACCAGCTTAAGAAAGCCCATCATGGAAAGATCGGGCATCTTACCCATCGATCTGACAATTTCAAGACAAACAGGATGCTCCTGGTTTTTGTACATCTTTTTCATCGTCTCCAATGTTGATCGCATATTAAGATCACCTGCAACCTGCACCGCAAGCTGCCTTACCTGTGGTGACTGATGTAATAATACCTCTCGCACTTCATCTTCTGCATCTTTCTGTTTAAACTCCCTTATCATCCTGAGGGCGAACATTACCACCGTTGGGTTAGGTGATGTAAGCCATGTCTTAAAGCCTGGTACTGGAATCTCATGCTGGACAATAAGTTCATGAAGCGTTATCTGTTCCCACAGGGAAAATGGCCTTGTTAGATGGGAAAGAAACTCAAATGGATTCTCCTCACTCAATCTGACAAGTGCAATCTGGGCTTCCATACGAAGTATTTCATTCTTTGAGTTAATTGCCTTATAAATAGCAGCATTGGCATCTTTAATATTCATAAAGGCCAGTTCACGAAAACCCTTAATCTTTTTATGCCACCTGTAATCGTATGCTCTTTTGATTGAGTCTTTATCGAGGCCAAGATGCTTGTAAAGCCCCAGGAGTTTTTTTGAATCATCCCCCTTAAGATTTATACTGACATCAATCATCTGGTCAATCAATACCTGTCTGCGATACATATCAGAAGCTATGGAACGGAATTCTTCAGGGCTCGCATTTCCGAAAAGATAGTCAATAATAAGACTCTGGTATTTCTCCATCAGATATTGTTTCAGCCGCTCTTCTCTCTCCATCCTTCTCCTGTTCAAAAGGATTACCGTCAGTAAAACAACCATTGTGACAATAGAAGCAAAGATGGTAATTATAAGAGAATTAACCAGAGCAATGGATTTGCCTAAATAGGTGATCTTCTTAAGCCATGGACTGTCTCCTTTTATAAACAGGATATCGTGTACTGGAGATTCAGCCTCTAATGGAGATTCTGCAATGTCAGAATCCCGGGCTGCCTCCCTGACAATATCAGCACCAGCTGATAAAGAATCCTGAGGTTCAGTTACAACCGGGACGGATAATTCTTCCGGTCTTCCCGGAGCAAGCTCATGCGTATCAGGCAACCTGGTTACACGAACCTTATAGTATCCATCCTCTTTTATTAAAATCGCATTACTATCGATATGTCTCCTGACTATTCTGAATAATGCTTCAGCATTATACTTAAATTTGAATGCTCCAAGCTGGTATGGATACTTGTCGTCTGATAATCTGTTATATACCTTAGAGACAATCTGTGACAGTTGAGCATTTAAAAGGCTATCTGCTTCTTCGATCGATATAGTATCGTAAGCAGAGGTGTCAACAATTTGGAAACCATAGGGGGGTGAAGATTTTGCAGATACTAAGAAAAGGGATAATATTATCAGTAGCCCGAACTTCATCACTTCATTTTAATAGCATAAATGAAATTAATTCCACCCTCAAACCTGTTTCTCCATGTTTCCTCTACGTATTCTTCCCTTGAATAACCGGCCCCGATTCGCATCATCAACTTAGACGTAAGCGACACATTATAAGCAAGCCTTATACTATGGGCACTAAGCCGCATCAAATCTGCCTGTATATCAAATGGTTCATCCGGAGCAGTTCCCGTTCCCAGAGTAACCTGTAAGTAATCGACATCATTAAAGTACCGTCTGGCGTTAATGTATAGAGATGTGGTCGGACCATCATCTTTAAAAAAGAGATATCCTTTCGAGGATAACCAGTACTTTCCAAGATATTTCTCAACTGATGCCAAAGCAATAAAAGAATTTCTGTCAAACCGATAATAATTCAGTCCTCCTGATAGAACCCAGCCTTTAGGCAGAACCTGCCACACCTCAAGTGCAGCCCTGTGGTGGGGAAAATAGGTGCCCGGACTATAGGCATAGGCCAGATATGCATAATTTTTATCTGTTAACTTTGGCCAGGCTTCAGCTTCTAATTGCATCTCTGTAACATTTACAGGTGATGGTTCGCCGATGCTTATATTCCCGATATTCAGACTTGCCGATACAGGCCCCCAGTTAAACCTGTGTCCTGCTCCTGCTTTAAAAACCTGCCAGAACCGGTTATATGGCTGGCTGAAGGCATCAAAAAAGTACCCGGCTCTTATATCGGTTTCCACGGGTGTATTTACCTTTGACCAGAGGGAAATATCTCTTCTGGCCGAAAGAGCGTCTGCATTATCGGGTTCAGTTATAAGCAGAGTATCAATCACTGCCGCTGCCTGTTCATAATCTTTCTGCCAGGCCAGAATACGACCGAGAAGTATCCGGGCGTCACCATAGGCCGGATAAGCGTTAACCAGCCTTCTTGCTGCGGCAGCGGCATTTGCATAATCTCCATCAAACGCCATTGTACGTACCCTGAGATATTCAGCCTCAGGATCAGTAATCTCCTGTGAAAAACACTTCCCGGGAAATAATAATCCCGCAAAGGTCAGGACGAAAACAAATAAAATACGAGGATTGCGCATGACTTACTTGTTCAGGATTGATCTGATCTTCTTAACCAGATCAGCCGGATTAAACGGCTTGGTTATATATCCGTTAATTCCCAGCTCGCTTGCCTGCCGTTGCTGCTGCTGATCGCTGAACGCTGTTACCACCAGAACCGGAGTATCCTTATCAAGATCGGACCTCAGAAATTTAAGCAGTTCAAGACCACTGTGATAGGGAAGATGGATATCGACCACAAGCATATCATAGTCGTTTTGCTGAAGCAGACTTATAGCTTCGTTCCCGTCAATGGCAATATCAGTACTGAAACCCTCCCTCTCGAGTACTACTGAGAGGGTCTTCATCGCTAACCGGTTATCTTCACATATCAGTATCTTCATCGTCTGGTTGAGGAATAATTATTAATTTAAGTAAGTCTCCTGCAACCTGCCGGACAGGTAAGTAAGGCAAAAATGGTGATTTTTGGCAGGTGTACCAAAGAAAACATATATTATTTTGATTTTCGGTAAGTTTTTGTAGATAAAAAGAATATTATTAATTGATTAACCTTTTTCCCTCTCATCTGATCTCTGATATAACAGTGGTGTTTTATGCTAAAATGTTTTCTTTTTACCGGCCCGTAAGCTTCCCTGATAGACTCTTACAACGCAAACCAGTAATTAAACTTGATTAGAAAAATATTTTTCGGAAAAACCTTCCCTAATTGTTGAAATGATTCTCCTACCGAAGCTTGAGGCAAATCAGTAAAACCGGTACGCTCGCTCGACCAGACAAGATAAATAAAAGAGCCAAGCCTGTATTCCCATTTTGCCACAAGGTTGGAACGGATCTGGTGAAAATTGAAATCGGGATTACTAACCGAATAATCCGGTACTAAATCATTGTTTTCGTCAAGCAAATATCTTCCGTCCGAGAGAACAGGATTATCAAAGATATCAAATCTGTCGGTATAGTCCTCTGCCTGTGGATTGACTACACGTTTAAAACCTGAATAACTTCCCTTTGAAACAAACGGACTTCCATAATACTGGACCGAGAACTCCGGTGTCACATTAAGGTCAATTTTGAAGGTTAATCCAAGGGTCTGCTGATCGATTGTAGCTAATATATACCTCTTATCTGGTGCCAGGTTAATTGTTGTAACATATTGCAAATCGTTACGATTATCTTCATAATTTGCAGTTAATCCGATTTTAAGTGCATTCAGGGGGCGTATGGAAATGCCAGGACCAAGTTTAAAAGTCCGTTCAGAATTTTGACCTGAATAATCATAATCATACTGTAGTTCGAAAATGAACTTTTTCGAAGGATCGGTTCTGAAAATCCCGAAAGTGGTAAGGTTGAAGGGCTTTATAAAGTCCTCCCCGCCTCTCAGTAGACGCATATCCAGTGCCTGTGAATGAATAATAAAATTAGTCCTGAAGCTCCAGTAATTCCTAAATTCGGATGTAAATGACAGATGTCCTCCTGAACCAAGGTATGTACCATTAAAATTCCACGAGTTGAATTGCTCGAAATCAATCCTGTAAGTATTAAATATGGAAACAGGCTGGTTAACAAAATACGCTATTTCGTTTACCTGATTAATCTCATCAGCCGATCTCATATAACCAAGGTCATTCAGCTCCAGTCCGGGAGAGAGCCAGGTAGCACCTGTTGAATATCTCCAGAATCCTTTGGACCCTTTACCTATCCTGAATTTACCTCCGAATCCGCTCAGGTGTGTACGCGTGGTGTCATAATCAACATAATCGGCATCCGGTCGCTGAAAATAACGGGCTGAAGATTCCTGAAGAGCTGTGATTGACTCTTCACTGCCATTGACATAACTTCCTATTAACCTTGCATCTACATAAAACTCCTTGTCTTTCCAGTGATGCAAAAGATCAACTCCTCCGGTATAAGCATTGCTGCTCAAAAATTCGAGGTTCTGATCATTGATAAAACGATTGGTGGATGTCAGCATACCTCCGAGTACAGTATTGCCTGCCTTATATCCTTTCTGTATCCGTGCAACAGTATAACTTGTAACCGGTTCAACCTCCTGTCGCGTCCTGTTGCCCTCAGGATCGCTAAGCCTTGCATATTCATTTGCTGTAACACTTTGTATCAGTCCCAGTGATAATCCTTTGGATGTTGTTCCGCTGAACTTGACTGCACTGAGAATGGTTGTCTTGTCCGGGATCTTTACAAAAAGATTATCATCAGGATTTACGATGAGAGAAGGAGCGTGTCCGATCCTCCTCGAATAAAAAAGACTCTGCTCGTCAAAATCGTAGTCAAATATTGTTAATCCCTCCAGAAAGAATGGTCTTTTTTCTTCATAAAATGTCTCAAATGCCGTTAAATTCATAACAGACGGATCGGATTCCACCTGTCCGAAATCCGGATTAACTGTAAGGTCAATTGTGAAATTACTCGTAACACCTATCTTTGCGTCAAGCCCCATGTTCCCTCCCCAGCTTCTTCCATTTTCAGTAAAAGGATTGCCGGGTTCCTCCTTCATGGTCCTGAGATCCCCCAGGGCAAATGGCATAATTTCGAGCCTGCGCGATTTTTTTAATCCCCTGATACCGCGTAACTCTCCGAAGTTGTATAGCATTCCGGGACCTGTTTTTGACTGTATTTCCCAGTTGCTCTCCTCCTGGAGTCTGGCTATCCATCTCCATGTATGCATGCCCCATATCTGTTCATCCTGGGGACTGTAACGCAACTGGCTCAACGGCACCTCCATCTCTGCCACCCATGCCGAATCTTCAAGCCCGACCTTTCCTTTCCAGACCGCATTCCAATTGAAATCCCAGTTCATAGGATTGAACAGAACCAGATCAACCTTCTGCCCCCAGGCTGTTATTGTAAACTCAAACCCTGTACGATAATCGCGGTAACTGTCGAAGTTGACACCTACCATATCCCCGACAATCTCATCACGTACGCCGGCAAACCTCTGGATCTTATCCGGTTCACCATCAAAAGCCCTGAAAGCTATGTAAAGGTTCCTGTCATCATACTGGATATTTAACTCTGTAGGATATGTAGGTTCAGCCCCTTCCTTAGGTACGAACTGGGTATAATCGCCAGCCCAGGTTCCGTGTTGCCAGCATTCATCATCCAGCTTACCATCAATAACGGGCTTCGGCGTTACAAGCCTTGATGTCGTATATACCGGCTGGTTTGATATTGATTTTTGTTTTGAGGTTGTATCCTGCTGAAGATTATTATTTATTTCATATGTTATGGCAAGACCTTTTCCCGTAACGCACAATAGAAAAAGAACTACAGCCAGGAAGTGTAAATTTGTTTTAAAATGTATCATTTCAGAAAATGATTTCAGGGAGGTGAAAAATTTTGGTTCAAAAATATAAGAATAAGTCAGTTTTAACAATATTTTATGAAAACAATCAGATTTGAAGAAGAAAATAGTGAAACCGCCTCCGCCTTCTGGCGGACAATTTCCAGTTTCTTTTCGAGGTCGATGAACAAAATTCTTTGAGGCTCATTTCAGGGATGAATCCTTTTGCCTCAGAGTACTCTCTCAAACCGGGAGAATCTTTTATTACTCCAGCGATGATCTTTACTTTTTCTGACAAAGGTAAAGGTCAGGCCAGCCGAAACCTGCATCAATGGGCTTTAAATTATGGAATTCTTAATGCTGATAAATCCCGTTATACACTCTTAAACAACTGGGAGGCAACCGGCTTCCGGTTCAATGAGAAACAACTGGCAGGTTTAACTGACGATATTTCATAATATTTTCAAAACATACAAAACAGCTATAACTACTATTATCAGAGATGATACTCCGATTGGGAACCACACAGGTGCAATCCATGGTCTGGGAATCAGGAAAAGGACATCAATGGTTGTCAGTTTTGGAGGCCATTTAATAAGAATATATAACGAGAGATAGTAGAAGAGATCCCAAAACGCAAAAGTCCACAGGAAAAATATACCTCTTTCTATCCATGTATTACCAACCAGATAAGCAATTACAACAAGCATCATGATTGTAGCTACTTCACGGGACATTTCTATTTTCAGAAATCTCGGCTGGATCTTCTCAACAGATTCCTTACCGGACTCAGAATCGAGCATCCCCAGTGCTTTACGCAGGTAGACCACAACAACACCTTCAAAGTGCGCCATTGCAATACCAAACAGTGAGAGAAGAGATAGTTTCAAAAGCATTATTCAACGGGATTGATTAAATTCAAAATTAATAAATCCTGAAATAATAAACCTTCCCTTTCCCCAATAATAACTCATCAAAAACAAATCTAAAATCGGCTACTTAGCAACAAGTATCTTCCGGAGTCGGATAATCTCCTGCAAACCAGGGCCTGAGGAACCAAGGTAATCCGCTATACCTCCATAATGATCACTGACTCTGTCAAGTACAGACTCGATATTTCTTCGTCTCACTGTAATAGCATAAAGTATATTATTGGAAGGGAAAAATCCCAGAGAAAGGATTTTTCTAACAAGTAACACCCTTCTGAAAAAAGGCAAAAGAGCTTCATTTGATTTCATGTAATCGCTGATAATTGATTGTCTTTCTGCTTCCAGTGCCAGTTGAATCAAGGCGCAGATGATACCAGTTCTGTCTTTTCCGGCCTGGCAATGAATCAATACAGGACAATACTCAGGTGATAAGAGCACTTCTATCACCTGTCTGAAAACCGTGCCTGCAGCATCAAGGATCTCGATATACAATGAATTTGAGATTTCATCAATTATATCATATGAATCCCTTTTATATAAATATGGCATTAACTTCTCCCGTGTTCTCTGCTCAAAATCAAGAGGCATGGAGATTGTTTCAATTTTGTTAAATTTTCTCTTATGGCTTTTGCTTTCATAAGGAGCACGAAGATCAATTATAGTCCTGATATTCAGATCGTACAGCTTTCTTAAATCTTTCCTGCTCAGTTTATCGGGGTTGGCTGATCTGAATATAATTCCCTGCTTAATACTTTTACCATCAACCGTAGGTGCACCACCTGTATCCCTGAAGTTTTTGATGGATCTAAAGGCGAGTTCAGTCTGTTCTGGATTACTTTTCCTGATATTCAATACACTATGACTATTTGTTCTTTTACAGAACGGTATTAATTATTCCTTGACTATCCAGTTATAATCAACATATTTCCAGTCGAATTCATCACCCTTTACTTCTACAAGTACAAAGCCCTCCTCGAATCCCCTGTTGGGACCTCTCCACCATCCTGCAGAAACTGCTCCGGCTGTAATAAAATGAATACCATCGATAAAAATATCTTCTATTGTATGCAGATGACCTTGTAAAACAAGCTTCAGATTATATCCATTAAAAAGATCAATAATATCTTTCCCGTTAATAACTACCCTGGATGGTGGATTTGGGACTGTCGTTCCTGCATATTTCTGGGTAAAAGCCGTTATAAAAGGAATATGTGTGCTAATGACAATAGGAGTTTCAGGATCAGTTTTCTGCAATTCTGCCTTAATCCAGTCAATCTGACTCTGATCAATCATACCTATATAGCTTTCTTGTCCCGTATCTTCAATAGAGTTCAGGATCATGAACTTCCATCCTTTGTGGTCAAAACTGTAATACGATTTACCGATCCGGTTCTCAAACATTTTTTCGCCGTAATCGGGATGGTCCTTATCAGCACCGCTTCTGCTGTAAATCCCATATAATTCGTGGTTACCTATTGTATTGTAAACAGGCATCTTTAATTCTTTTACTGTCTCCTGATATAGATCATAAAGAGAATCTGCCCGTCCATACCTCTGGCCCATTGCGTCCATTATCTGGTCTCCACCTGTTATGACAAACTCAGGCCTGAGATCATTTATGGTATCAATTGCCTTTAAAAATCCCTGGACAGCATTGCTTTCAGGCTGCAAATGGATATCGGTTAAAAAGGCAAATGTGAATGAGTCGTATTTTGCTTGTTGCTTACATCCTGTCAGAGACAATGTTATTGCAAATACTATCACAAAGATTTTCACAAATAATAAGGTTTGCTTTTTCATAGGATCTTTTTTAAAAGTTATGAAGCCAAAAATAGTATGATTTTCGATTTAAAATATAAATAACCATTTATTTATATAGTTACGGTGTATTCATTTCTCGCTCCTGAAGTTATCCATTAACCTTTACGTAAATTTTTTATATAAAAATTCCGGAATTCTTCCCCGATCAAATCTCTGATTCTCCTGAATTCTTCCATTATGAAATCGTCGGTTCCGACAGTAAATGAGGGATCTTCAAATCCTGTATGCAGCCGGTTTGCAACCTTGCCAGTAAAAACAGGACAATTTACTTTTGCGCTGTCACATACTGTTATCACATAGTCCCATTCCTCATTAAGGTAATCATCGACCGGTTTCGGAAAATGGCTGCTTATATCAATACCTGCTTCTGCCATTACTTCAATTGCCCTTGGATTAACGCGGGAACCGGGAAAAGTCCCTGCAGAATGGACTTCAAGATTTTTATCAAACGATTGCAAAAATCCTTCTGCCATCTGGCTCCTGCAGGTGTTACCGGTACATAAAATAAGTATCCGCATGATTTATTGGCTGTTAACCTCCTATTTCTACATCCTTTAACACTGAAAAGAATTTCCTGAACATTTTATTGAAGCGTTTGATACCCTTTATATTCAGGCAATAATTTATCCTCAACCCATCAATCTCCCCTTGTATCAGTCCGACTTCTCTTAACTCCCGGAGATGTTGGGATACAGTGGTCCGACTGAGAGGGATAAAATCAGAAATATCCCCTGATATACTGGTTTTTGTTTCTGCAAGATATTTCAGAATTGCCAGTCGGGCCGGATGAGAAATTACTCTGGCAAATCTTGACAGTTCCTGTAATGATTCATCAAACTTATCTGCCTTATTCATTTCATTATAACTAATGTCGCAAACATACGTTATTATTTTCAATTATAATATAATTAAGAAAAAAATTGCAAAGAAGTTGTTTTATTAAAATCATTTCGTAATTTTGCGAAATATAAAAATGAAATTAATTAATCTATAAGAAAATAAATGTCAGAAAAAATCGAGTTTTCACATGATGTGATTAAAATTGCTGAAGTAGCCAAGGCTCTGAGTCATCCGGTGAGAGTATACATTTTGCAGAAACTCTCAAAAATGAATTCCTGCTGTTACAGTGGCGATCTGGTTGAAGAACTCCCGGTCGGACGATCCACATTATCCCAGCATCTTAAAGAACTTAAATATGCAGGACTTATACAGGGAGAGATAAATCCTCCTTTTATAAAGTATTGCATTAACCGGAAAAACTGGGAAAAGACA
>Ga0307443_1000166_pt1 | contig 45826 bp, 86 predicted proteins | sample SalMarSW160220MG_FD_202148 | JGI IMG/M metagenome (GOLD analysis project Ga0307443, IMG submission 202148) | Salt marsh sediment microbial communities from the Plum Island Ecosystem LTER, Massachusetts, United States - SW1601-220 | ecosystem: Environmental > Aquatic > Marine > Intertidal zone >... | reverse complement strand
AGAACATTATAAAACGTATCTACTGCTGCTAAAGTTATATTATCTTGCTCTGCTAAAGTAATTTTAACCAATGGGTCAGTTGCTCCTGTACCTGTCCGTAACATAGCAGTCAAAGCAGCAACCTTAATTGTTCCTGCGTTAGTTCCTGCTGATATAGCTCCACCTGTCATAATCATTGAAGATAAAGCTGTATTAGTGTTTACAAATAAAGGATATGCTTCAGTATGAATATCTTGAGGTAAAGATAATGTTATAGTCCCATCACCATCGTTTGCCACTGTAATCTGATTAGAAGTTCCAGCTATCCAGGAAGCCAAATTTGCAACCGATTCCAACGCTTTACTTGCACCAGTAGCAATCAATCTCGATGCAGTTAATCCAGTAAAAGTTAAACCTGCAAATGTAGGAAAAGCCTTTGACCCTAATTTAATAGAAGCTATTTTTTGTATAGCCTGCCTTACAGACGACCAATCATTATCTTTTATTGGTGGAACAAGGGACATTATTTATAACCTCCCCACCGTTGTCCACTTTTTGTTAACATATCCACTACTGCTGAATAAGTTGCGGTGCTTGTGCGACCAGTTTGTGCTGACCACTCCTCAAAAGTTGGAATTTTCTTTGCAGTAGTTACTGGTTTTTCAAGAGCTTCATCTTTCCAGTCTACTTGTTCAGGACTCAAATATCCTCTACCTTCTCCAAGATACATTCCCACACCACCTTCTGTAAACATTTGTTGCCCCTTTAATGGGTCAGGTGTTGGGCCAGGGGCTGTTCCAGCAGCCTCTCGACCTGCTGTTGGAGTTGCTGCATAGCTGCCAACACCAGCACCTCCCCCCACTTGTCTCGGAAATTGAGTTTCTCCAAACCTTCCAAGTGGAAATGTTTCGCCACCCCCACCATAACTAACTCCGCCACTGGGAGCAGAACTTGCTTGAGACATTAGTTGAGCCATCATACCATAATCAGGATAGACATCTTCGACTCTTTCAACTGCTCCTGCTTTGCCAATCTGAGCCTGAGAAAGTCTCTCCATTCTCAAATCTTCTAATTTCAATCGTGAAGGAGCACCAACTTCAGCTTCCCAACGTCTACCTGCTGTTCCTGGTCGAGTAGTTCCGTACATACCAGTTGACACACTATGAGCCATTTCAGCAGATACATCTCTTTCTTTTACTCGACCTAACTCAGCCTCAGCACCGGCCATAAAAGTTCCACCAGGGCCATAACGTCCTATGATTTCATCATAAATAGCTAATGCTTGTTCGTAACGTTTTTGATTAGCTGCTGTTGCTGTCTCCTGTGCTTTTTCAAAACTTGCTAAAATATCACCAATTGGCATAATAAACTCCTAATTTTTTCCGGCAGGTTTAATTTCCCCCGTTATTTTTTCTATTGCCCAAGTCTGGGTATCAGTTGAGTTAAATAATTTCAATCCTAAAAAATGTCCTCTTAATCTTTTACGAATCCTTTTTTGTCTGCCAGGTGCGACACCTGTTGCAGCAGTATTATCAATTGTGCCACTTTCTCTTGCAGTAGCAACATCCATAATATTTTCCAATACAGTTTCAGCATCATCTCCTGTATGATATTCATAACTTACTTTATCTGTATTACCAAAAATTGAACCCGAAGCCCCTCCTGCTGTAGTAATTGTTAGAGAAGTAAGTTTACCTTTTATATCTTCCCCATCCCCCAACTGTTGAATTAGCGTAAGATATGAACTTATTGCAGTATTAGAATCTCCACTATCATCATCTTTGGCAGTATCCAAATATTTTCTCATATATCCATCAAACCCACCTAAAATTAAATCTTTTTTAGTATTATCAGTTGAATTATAATAAAACGCTGAATATACTCCACATACTTTGGGGTAAGATTCCGGAAAAAATCCCTCGGTTTTCAAATCATACCAATAGTTAGAATTTGACCCATCAGATAACTTCGTTATAAAAATTAAAATTCCTTCTCGATATGGGTCATAAGTTAATGTTATTCGATGAGTAGTTACATCTACCGCCTCATCTTTTATTAACTTAGGTAAATTAAGTCCAGTCAAAAGTTGTGGTTTAGATGGTCTTGCACCAGTATAAGGACAAACGTAAATCCCACCAGTTCCCCAAAAATAAAGATTACCTGAAGAATCAAAACACCAGGCTTTAGAACCAAATATTCCTACAGTTAAGTCAAGTTCATCTATACTTCCACCAGAAGCGGGGTCTCCTACCATAACCCACATAGTATTGGCACAGCCAAATACAATAAAGTCATCTTTATATGGGATTAAAGCAACTACAATATCCCCTATCTCACCAGCATCAGCATTGTTACCTGCAACAGCAGAAAGAGCGTCTAACCCATCATAATTAAAGTCCCAGGGATGTCCTATTCTTGCCATATACCATTGATTAGGGTATTGTGAATTACCGGATAAAACTGCTCTGCCTCTATACAAACAACCTAACGTGGCTTTTGTTGGCATCACTCCATAAGTTGTACTCCCACCATATACAGTCCAATCGTACCAATGAGGGCCAGCGACTTCAGCAGCATCTAATGTAAATGAAACACTTCCTTCAGTTATAGTTGCTACACATACATCCCCACTTGCAAACTCTGCGGCTGTTACTCTTTGACCATATATATCACAACCCCCATCAAGAATGGTAATATAATCAACTACCATCTGTGCTCCGCTTGCAGTGCCGCCGGATGCAGTTATAAATGTTCCGTGTCTTGGATAGGTTTTATCAGTTGGTGCAATATCAGTCGTATGGAGTTTAACATTTCCAAAATCAGCTACTTTAAGATTTGATTTATTAACTACAAAAACTTTTTGAAATGCCTCAAAAATTTGTAAAGGAGCGTTAGCATCAATATCGTTATTTGCGGCAGCTAATTCTGCCATACTACCAGCAGAATCTTCATACCAAAATTTTCTATTTCCAACAGCTATAAGTTTTTTAGAATAAATTTTATCAACGGGTATTTGCTGAGTTCCAGAATATGTTTCAAACCCAGCATCCCAAGTATTGTAACCGGAGTCCCAATTTACGCCTGAGTCCGTACTATGGCCTGTCATTCCGTTAGCATAACCACCATTTACATCAGTTCCCCAATAAAAACAAGCAGTACCACCACCACCACCATCACCATCTAATGCTCTAACAACAATTGCATATTCTGTAGAAGCACTTAAAGCATAAGCAGTACTAAAAGTTATAGTTTCCCAATTAAAACTTAATTGAAATGAATCCCCATCAATTGTTCCTACTGCAAGGTCTGCACCCGTTGGCTCACTATTACCATCAACAGCCTTTATACTCACTGTTACAGTTCCAGGAGCTTGGAAAGTTTTAAAGGGTAATCTCACAGAAGCAATAGTAAAAGCACCCACTGTAGTGAAAGTCTGAAAACCCCAATAAACCCCTCCATACGGATATGAATTACCAGTAACACTGGTATCATAATATATTTTTTTTGCAGCCATTAATCACCTAATCAATAATTGTAATTGAACAAATAGCAACTATAGGAAATGAAGCCCCACCAATTCTATCACCATCTCCCCACTTATCTAATCCAGGACGTTGACCAATTCTTAAACGATTTTCAAGCACATCTCTCGGACGCACATTGTTCATATAACCGCTTGTCGCAGGAGGTTGTTTATCTACAACTGCACCTTTGTTTATTCCTCGATAGGGGAGTGTAAATTCAGCCATTACCCTCCCCCTAATCTTCTAATTTCTGCTTCTGAAACTCCGGCTCTCCGTAATTGAGCATCAATTCCCCTCGTTCTCGGAGTTTTATGATACTCAGGATAGTTAAATTTAAGAAACTGCTTTTTTGACATTCTTGCCCCTTTAGCAGCACCTTTAGTTATTTTCTTATATTTCTTATACTGCTTACTTCTCCCTCTTGCAGTTAGCTTTGGATATGGTCGTCTTGCCATTATTAACCTTTCAAATAAGTGATGTCTATATAGTCACCAGCCGTTCCATAAAAATACAATTTATCTACATCATCAATTGGAACAAAAAGAGGCCCACCACCTGTATCAGAATCACTAAGCTCAATACCTACATCAGACTCAGCAGCAGCACTAATATTCATTTTAATAATTCCACTATTTGCTGAAGCTGGTGAAACCCAACAACCCTTGCAAGGTAGAGCAGTTCCACCATTTCCTTGAATAGTGCTATCTGCTGCAATAGTCGCACGCACACTCCCACCTGACTGAGAGATAATATTTGTCCTCGCAGTTTTATACTTACTCATTGTTCACCCCTTATAATTCAGTATATCTCTTTAAAACTATGACTCTAACTGTTCCTGCTCCAAGTGTTATAGCCCCACCAGATACATTCAGAAAATTAACTGTAACAGTGTTAGCAGCACTCACCGCAGCAACAAGATTTATATCTGTAACATCAACACTATAACTAACAGCTATTACAAAATCTCCTAAAGCAGCACCAGTAACAGTAACTTCAACCTGCTCATCCTCACCATCGGCTATCTGTGCAGAACTACGAGCAACACTTCCTGTCAACATACCTGTTCCTTTGCTTAATTCAAACTGGATGTTCCCTAAACTCATCTTAATCTCCCTTAATCTTCATAAACACTATCTTCTATAGTTCCTAAATACCGGCCTTCACTTATGCTTGGCCTGTCATACATTTTTCCCAAACTATCTGCAATAGTAGCTTTATCTGCTCTAATCAACTTCTGAATTAATGCTTCCGCAAGCTGAACGTGATGTCCAGGAGCATCATCTTCCTGCGTTTCAGCCACAGCTAAAGCAGATTCAAGTATTGCCTCAGAAGCCAATATTCCACCTACAAATACATCAGTAGTCTCAGTAGGTTTCTCAGGCTCAATTATATACCAATATGGTAATATATAAGCTCCATTCGGAGTTCCATAAAACCAGGCTTCATAATTCTGTCCGGTTTCTTTAGTATATTTTCCAGCTACAATTGCAAAAAATTCTGGATAACTGTTAAGGTCGGCGAATACTCGCCTTTGCATAATTTCATCAGCACTCTTTTTGTAAATCGGAGAATAACCACTTTGACTATCGTGAATAAACTTAATCTCAATATTTGCAAAATCCGAAGGAAGAACATATTTCCACTGACCGCTTACAGTAACCAATGTATCATATTGTCTCAAAAAACTCCAATGATGTAATTGACCGCTTTTAGCATCAATTGGATAAAGAAAATTTCGGTAGGCTCGATAAGTTATATCTTTGGATTTAGTAGTGGCTGTGCCGCCAGTTCCCAAAAACTCCGATACCTTAACGCTTACATCGTCAAATGTTAATTTTAAATCTGCCATTTCAATTCCTTAACAGCAAGGGATGGTTCACCCATCCTTGAATATTCATCCGTGAATTGCCATCCGTAACATAACCATCCCCAACCTTAGGAGGTAGAAATCCATTTCTAACCTTTAATCCAACATTTCATATACTTGGCCCACCACGATGGGTGCGAAGTTCTCACCAACACATTTCTTTATCAACACAATGTCCTCAGCCGTAAGTTCAACTTCATCGTTTTTGTAAACTCTTGTTGCTAACTCATATTTCTTTACTTTATCCAACCCTGATTCATTTTTACCCTGTTGAACCGGAGCAAGCAAACCATTAACAATAGCGGTTTTCAAAGTTGCATCTACAACATTACCTTTACCATCATTGTCTTTTAGCACACTTCCATTCAATGCCTTCAGTGTTTTATTCGTATCTATCTTCATATTTCTATCTCCTATTTTAAAATATAGGAGGGGGAACAACCCCCTCCCATTAAATCATTCTTACAATGTATCACTTAACATAATGTAGTAAGTTCCAGCAGTTCCACCACCAGCATTTTCCACATTAATAGGAATAACGTGAGATACCGCAGCCGAACTTTTAGCCGCCAATCCAACTGTTTCAGGTGTATAGAACGAGAACAAGAAGTCAGCAGAATCTCCACCGCCATCCTGCACAACTCTAATAACATTATGTGTGGCATTAGGTGGATTAGTCGAACTAACCTGATTACGCAAAGTTATACACGACAAACTGGAAATCGCATCAAGATTCGCTCCAGAAGCATATATTCCAAACTCTGCAACAGTAAGATGAACTCCTGTTTGCACTCCACCAGTAATATTAGCCCAACATCCAAACGGATTCCAATGTGAAGCAGCAACTCCAGTTAAATCACCCTGAACATACAGAGATGCTCCATAACCGTCTGAACCAGCACCAGCACTACAGGTAGATTGCACAGATAATGCAGTAAATCTTCCTTCAGTCTGAGCAGTGGTAAGATTAATTCTATTAACAAAAATATCGCTTGTACCTTCAGCCGCAACACTCAAAGGAGTTCCATTATGGTCTTGATAAAGAAACTCATTCGGGCAAAGCCTCGCAAGAACCAAACCAGTTGTAGTTGCCCCATCATAAGTTTCTTCAGCAATAGCAACAGGACGACCTTCACTCGTATTTAGAGGTTGAGTTAAAGCCTGAGAATCGTGTTCAAGAGCAAGAACCGTTATACCAACTGTACAATACACATCAGTTCTTACAGGCACAATTGCTCCATTAGGTTCATAAATCTCAATCCACTCATACGAAGTTGCAGCCACAGACTTACCATTCTTTGCACCAGTAGTTACACCGGCAAACCACAGATGGTTATCATCATTAACTGTTTCCACAATGAGAAACTTGCCTTCATTCTGATAACCTTCGGCAGTTGTGTCAGGTGTACTCTGACTTTTAGGGTCGCCGCCAGCACCTTTATCATAACCGAGAACATTAGCTGTAGTATCAAAAATATAACATACAGGCATACCCTCGTAGATGGTAACTGCGGAGCTTTCCCTATTATAAAACTTTACTCTTTTCTTAGCAACACTAATATTTGTTCCAAATTGAACACTCATAATTAAATCCTTTTAATAAAATTTACGTTAGATGAGGATTACGTTATCTCCTCATCATATTTTGGGGCTTTAGAACTCCGTTCCGTCCCCACGTTTCCTACCTTCGCTTTTCTCAAATACATATAAGCCTTTAGACATACTTCAGCATCATCTCTAAGATTGCCAATACCAAGATTACATCCAGAACAAAGAAGTCCACGAAGTTCATTGGTTTTGTGGTCGTGGTCAATACCTAACCGAGTATTAAGTTCGGTTTCGTGTCTGCCACAAATTGCACAACAACCATTTTGCTTCGCAAACTGAGCGGTGTAAAATTCAATCAAAACATCTTTTGAATACCCAGTCTTTTTTGAAGTTTTATCCAAGTTATGTCTAAGTTTAACTTCAGGGTTTTTTCTTCTTTCTTTTTGATAAGCTAATTTAGCTTCTCTATGTTCCTGATAATAGGCTTTCTTTCCAGCAAGTTGCTTATCTCTGTATTTAGCATAATGCTTAGACCAATGACCTTCCTTAGTCCTTTGTTTATTCAATTGAGAAACACAAGTTTTACACCAGTTAGCTAAACCATCTGGTTGAGCTTTACTTTTGTGAAAACAAGAACTGTCTTTCTCAACTTTACACTTGGAACAAGTTTTAGTCATTGTCGTAACTCCTTAGTTAGAAGGATGTTCGGACAGCAAAAATCCACTTCGCCTTCTATTTTCACAAATATAGTTATACACTACATCAATGTCTACGGTCAGAACAACGTGCTGCTCATCTCTGCTTCTCGGTTTCCCAATCTTGAAGTCCCAATTATTCAACACAACTGGATATATAAGTTCGTGATTGATGCCATAAATTGGGTCAGTGCCATACAAACTTGCATTTGCAGTATCAAGCTGGTCAACATAAACAAACGGAACACCCTTAAAATTAGGATAACGAAAATGCTCACTCACACGATAACCCATTTGGTCATCAGACTTCGCATAAAGCAAATTCAATGAACCTATGATATTATCGTTTGAATAAAGACTAAACTTAAAAGTAGGCCCAGGTAACTTCTCTGGAAATGCTGGCCCATCAAAAGCCAACTTACGACAAGCCCTATCAAGCAAAACCAGAAGACTATCATCAATATCTCCAGCGTGGTCTGCATAATAAGAAGCCCAACGAGACTTATTCGCTGCACTCGAAGCAATAGTTCCCGAATTATAAGTTCCACCAGGAGTACTACCATCATTATAACGAGCACTATAACCTGTCCAACCACTTGTAGCAATAGTTCCCAAAGACAAGTATGCTGGAAGTCCTTGAGGACTTAACTTATCAGCCGAACTTGTCGGAGTTGAAAGAGCAGCGTCGTAAATCTCATCCACAATTTCTCGTAAAGTATTATTATACTTATTCTGAACCTTATTGTAAATCTGAGCATTACCCTTATTCATATCCATTTCAATTACATTATAACTGAAATTAGACGAGGCTCGCCGCCAATTTACAATAATATTCTCATCTGTATTTAACACATTATGAGTATCTTTTTCCCAATTTCCCTGGTGCTTGGCATTACCCTCATCTTTTAATGTGATAAATCTTTCAATCTTATCACCACCCTCTGATTTCACTCTATCTTTCCATAAGCTATTAAACAACTTATAGGAGCTATAAAGATAAGTCAAAGGACAGCTATTTTTCTTGACATCTTCAAGGGTCGCTTGAAGAATATCAGTCGCTTGCTCAATTGTAATACTTTCCATCGCTGAATCCTTTCAAAAATAAACTCCTTAAAGTAAAAGCATCCTCACTTTTACTCTTCTACTGAAATCCCCGCTTTCTTCTTAGCTGTCTTAACAACATCGGCTTTTCGGTCGTCCTCATTAGCAAACTTTTTAACAGTTGCTTTAGTTTGCTTCTTAGGAGTCAGTTTCTCCTGACGTTTCGCCAACTTCTTAATCAGCTTTGTTTCAGCAGCAGTACCAGCATTTTTACCAACATACCATTTTAAGGCATTATCTAACGCAACAGAAAAAGACATTCCAGACTTTGCAAAACCAGCAGCAACATCCCAGATTTCACTCCGTTTTTTAACGGCAGGATAACTTTTCAAGTAAGTCCCATTTTGTCCTATGGGTAAATCCTCCGTTTTTTCCAATTCTGGAAAATCTTCAGAGTGTTTATCAAAAAAATCATTTGCTGTGTTTACTATGCTTGTCAATCTTGCTTCTTTACTTTCTTCTCCTGATTGCTTTAAATTGCCTTGAACTTGGTTAATCTCATTACTCAGAGCGTTCATCTTATCGACAAAGGGGGATAAAATTTTCTTAAATTTATCCTGTTCCTCCTCGTCCTCTGATAATGATTCAACCAAATCATCAATCTTCAAAGCCTTTGGGTCATCCTTAACCCCTTTTTCTGCTCCATCAACAGGCTTTGTTTCAACACTCTCATCTTCATTTAAATAATCCATTATTTTACGAAGATAAAGAGGGTCATTTTCCGAATATTTCACGATTTCATCATCGCTTAATCCAAACCGTCTACCAGCATCAACAAGTTGAGGGTCAATTTCCTCATATTTATCAGAATCGACTTCCTCAGTTTCGCCATCTTTGACCTCAGTCTCTAACGTTTTCTCTGTTAAATCTGGTTCAGTTTTTTCCTCATCAGCTTTTTCGGTTTCTACTTCCTCCGTTTCTTTAGTCTCTTTACCTCTAAACAAATTACTTATTTTACCCAGAATACCATCAGATGGTTTATTCATAGAGAGACCAGAAGAATGTATTTCTGGCTTTTCTACCTTCGTTTCCTCTGTTTTTACTTCAGACACTTGTTCTGAATTTTCAACTTTTTCTTCATCTGCCATAACTTACCTCCATTATTTATTTTTTGCTTGACAATCTGGACATATTTTATTTGCAGGCGAAACAGGAGCAAACTCTTTACCACACTTCTTACAATATGTATGTTTTGCAGAATCATCTTCAGAATTTTCCTGTTTTGCCACATTTTCCTCTTTAGGAAATTCAGGGTTTTTAGGCAACTCAGGCAACTCAGCACAACCTAAACATTTTACCTGCACTTTTTCATAACCTTTTTCAGGTAAAAAATTACAACCACAACCATCACAAACCCTCTCATTAATAAATTTTTTGTGCTTTGGCATTTCTATTCTCCTATCTTTTTGTTTCGTATTCAACCATCCCGTGTTCTTTCATCAACTTTTTTTTATGATGTCTGCTCTTAACTAATAATTGACCTGTCTTTGGATGGTATTCTCTATCGGGAAATCTCTTTTTCATTTCTGGAATTTTATCAACATTAATCCCCATTGACCAAGACCACCGAGGATTCTCTACCATCTGACTATCTATATTACACTGTCTACTTTTAATTTTAGTCCCATCTCTAAATACAATCCTACAACTCTTACTCCCACATTCGGGACAGGGTGTTGGTGTTTTCTCTTTCAATTTAAATTCTTTATAATAACCACAACTTGTACAAGTATACTCTTTTATCATTTCTTGGCTTTCAATTCCCGATTCATACTTTCATTATCGAGCAAGATATACTCAATACAAACCCCAAGACAATCAATTTTATCTTGAATTGTTTTCATCTGCTTATATTCAACTCCACTTTTTATAGGGTAAAATTTTCCAATCAATCCATCAAGAAGTTTTTCAAAATCTTTATCTTCCACTATTCACCCCAACAAAAATATTCAATTGCAGCAGTAGCAACAGAACCTATAATTCTAATAACATTTGTATCTTCTAATCCACCTATGCTACCAGATAAATTTATATAACAAGCTTCACCAGCTACTAAAACTTGATTACCTTCTGTTAAAGAAGGAGTTCCCGTCCCATCATCATTAACCAAAATACCAACATTTCCAGATTTAGCAATAATCAATACTCCACGCAATTTCTGTTCATCAATATCCCCTATTTTCAAATCAGCAGCACTATTTCCAATAACAGCGTATTGATGATAAAATTCTGCCGGAGTATCTCCGTGAGTAAATTTATAAATAATATCATTATCTTGATTTGTTAAACCAGAAACAGTTATTTTTAGTTCAACACTCACACTCGCACCCATTATTTACCCTTCCTTTTATATAATCTCCCACTTTTATTCAAAGGGCCTTTTCCTTTTCCTATGCCTAAACCTCTACCTTGACCTTTGCTACGAATTTTACTTTTACCATCACAAACTTTAGACATTATTTACCCTTCTGTTTGTATAATTTACTTTTTTTCTTTGGTAATTTTTTCTCAGATGTTCCGGCATAATGTCCAAGTTGCTTCTGAGACATTTTCAAAACACCTCTATTTCTCTTATATAATTTTCCAGGATGATGTTTTGCAATTGCAGCTAATCGCCTTTGTGATTTACTAACAGCAGGCATATTAATTCTCCACCATTATTCTTTCTAAATCTAACCGAGCCAAATATTTTGCTAAACTCAATCTACAAGCATCAACAGATATTATTAAAGACAACCCATCAAATCTTGAATAACCACCAACTAAAATACCAACAACTTCTCCTTCAGTATTAACAACTGGCCCACCAGAATTTCCAGGCCAGGCTTGAGCATCACTCTGAATCATTAAAGTTCTACCGAAAAATGGAATATTTCTCTTTATTCCTGAAATTTTACCAAAAGTTACAGAATATGCCAATTCTCTCCCAAAAGGACATCCACAAATATAAACATCATCTCCAATATTATAATCATTTGCAAACTTCAATTCTTTCAAATGACTTACATCATTTGGGTCAACTTTAATAAATCCAACATCAACGCCTTTTTCCTCATAAGATTCCAATGAAAATATTACCGCTTCATTATTAAATTCAATCCTGAAAAAATTACAATCCTCTACAATATGTCCAGCAGTTAAAATAATTCCACGTTCTTTATCTATTAAAACTCCAGAACCAGTCCAAAAATCTGTTTCAATATATACAGTAGCTCTCTGAACTTCATCAACAATTGTTTTCAAATTATTTTCAATGTTCGGATAAATAAATACAGGTTGTCTTGGGGCAGAATAGTGTATCCCAAATACAAAAATCATCACTATAATAATTGAACACAATATTCTCTCTAAGAATTTTCTAATCATATTACCCTTTTCTGGCCGGTTTGTTGGTCAGGGCTTGATTCACCACCTGCTCTTGCCTGCTGACCAAACATATTGGCCATCTTAGAACCTTCTGTTGCTCCCATACTATCATTACCCTGAGATTTGTTTCCTAAAGGAAGCATCTTGTAATCTACGCCGGACAAATCTCCAGACGATGGTATGGCTGGAAGATACCACTGATTAAAATTATCCAAACCAAGATAACCTGCTAATATTTTATTTACTTCATTTATATCAAGAGACGAACCTTGTGCAGCAGAAAGTTGCATAGTCGGAAGAATCCATTGAGTAAGAAACATCATCATTTTCTGGAATTTCTGCTCAGGATTACCTCGCTGCGTAGAATAAGGAATTATATCAAATGCAAAATCATAGAAATCCCCGACTTCTTCGGCATTTGCAAATTCCACAGGAATAGTAGCAACTCCTGGAATTTCCTTTACCAAAGGAACATACACAGTCGGGTCAGTCCAAAAACCCCAAGCTAATTTTTTTACAATAGAAGTTGTAAAATCCTTAAAACAAGTTACCATATTATTGACTATTCTTGAAGCATTAGCATATACCATTTGTTCCTGACCAAGTGTAGGTGCTTGTGCTCCACGACCTGCAAGAACATCTGGCGTGCCCCCCTGTTTGGTAAATTGATTCTCTATATATGAAACATATTGATAATTTTCTGGACTAACTCCACCAAATTCTTCAGCCTTTACAGCTTGTATATTATCAACTCGTATAACAGAATTATTAGCAGCAGTTCTTATTCTTTCTGCATCCTTTTCAGCCAAACCCTCATACATTAAAATTTTCTTCTGTGCTTCAGCCTGTTCTTTCATTTTATCAACTAAAATATTTATAGTAGTATCTATATCATTCCAATTCCAAGCTGGAGGAATTGGATATGGTTGCTCAGGAAAATTCTTATAAAATAATTTATCATACGGACTATCATTAAATTCATTTTCAACAGTTTTTAAAATTACTGCTTTTCTACCTTCAGGCATTATTGTTACAACAACATCTTCATCATATAAATATAAATCTATAAATGTAGTATATTCACGCAATGAATACAATTTTCTATCTGCTCTGCTGGCACTAATATCTCTCGGAGAAATATCCCATTTTAATTCATAATCAGATTTTATATAGTCAGCATATTTTGCACCAAAAAATTCTTTTGCATATTCAGTAGGTAACTGATAAATATCACCTTCAAGCTGAAAATCTTCTATTCTTTTTGCAGCAGGGTCGCCAATATAATTTGAATCATCAATTAAAATTGCTTTCGGAGTTCCAATACGATAAGTTTCATCTTTTAATGTTACATTTCTTGACCATTCAAGAGAAGTCCTTACAACTGCCATACCAAACATAGAATTAAGTGCAGCAGGAATAAGAACATTTTGAGCCAATTTCATTTTCTCAATAAAATAATTCATTGCTAACTGTGTAGTAAATGAAAATGGTCGTAATCGAGGTATTTTAGTCTCTACCAAAACTTTCGGATTACCTTCAACAAGATAAGGTACTAATGTACTAACCCCCCTATCTATTAAATTCAACGTATGATTTCGAGTATACCCTTCATCATAAAATCCAGAAGCTAAAGCCTTCAAAAGTTTATGACGTTTCCTCAAAGGTTCTTCTACTAATGAAGTCCAAAGTTTAACCATTTTTTGTAATCGCACTGGAAACTTAAAGTGAACGTCTTTTTGATTTCTATTTTCTGCCATATTCAATACCTATATGTCCGATATTTTCTCTTATTTTCATCTTGTTTCTTTTTCCATTGCTGATACCTGTGGCCGAATGATTCCTTAGGATAGTTAATACGAGCCTTCATAGCAGCCTTTGGCTGGTCTTTCATACCTAAAACACACAAAGAGGTAGCAACAACTCTATCTCCGTGTCTTGCCCTTGCCCCCGTTGATAAATCCTGATGTTCAGAACAACCAATTTCGCTGGAATCATAATAAATATAATCATCCAGTTCTCCAACTAAATTTTCATCAAAAATACGAATAAATGTATTTGATGGGTTATTTTTAAGTCCTTCTCTCAAGGCGATAGACAAACTTGTTAATACATCATCTTTAGTGTTTCGACTACTCGTCCATCCATATTTATTACGTCTTTTACGAGTTCTTGCATCTTCAGTTTTATTAATATAAACAAAAGAGTAACCACGTTTCAAAACCCGTCTACCAAAGTTTATTCCGTGTCCACCATTATTTTCCCAAATTAAAAATGGAGTTCCATAATTACCACCAATCCAATGGCAAATTGCAACAACTTTGTCTGCAAAATCTTCAGGAGTAGTGTCAGCACAAGCCCACATACCATCTAACTCTCCAGTATCAACATTACAAATAGCAGCAACAGAATTAGAAGTTCCTACACCTAATGAAATATCACAACCTACAATATAATTATATTTCTGAGATGGGCGAAGTTTACCAAATTTATCTTCCTCTAACTCCCCCCACCACGACAACCTCTTTTTACCTTTATTCTGTTTAAAATCAACAATAAACTTATGTTTATTAATAACAAAATCAACTTCACCTTTATATTTTGGTTCTCTAACAAAGGAATTTCGTATACGTTCATTTATTACAACATCAAAATACATATCAGATGCACCCACAGGATTCATCCAAATATTTTGATTCAAATCTCTTTTAGTTCGTTTTGCTTCCTGAGTATCGTGCCAGGGACTTCTTAAATCTCCAGCGATTTGTTCACAAGCATCTGCTATAAATCGAATATTTTTTATCGTTAAGTTATCTGACAAAGATAACAAAGAGTTCTCTAACTCACTTAGTTTAAAAGACTTATTAACTTCAATTTTGTTAAATACTTCTGGACAAGCTTTTCTATAGTAATCAATATCAATAATTTCAATTACATTGTAGTCAGGCGAAGTATATAGTCCTTTATTTTTCTCAGGATTTTTATACCAGGGTAAAGAAACTGTCTTTACCGTTTTGTCTTTAACTACTTTATTAAACGGATGAGAAGTTCCAAACCAATGCGTAGAACCATAAATAACACAATCAGTTACATCATTTATCGAATCTTTAATTGACTGAGCCAAACCCTTTTCAACTCGTCCAAATTCATCAAGAAACGTAGAGGTTGTTCTACCACCAGCACCAAAGTTCTCATTCGTAGCTTCGCCGTCAATTGCTGAACTAATATCAAAATTACCAATATGTAAATGATTCCTTTGAAAACTATCTGTATTTAAAGTTGCCCTTAGCCACGCCGGAAGATGTTTCATAGCGTGGTCAACTTTTGCAAAAAGAGTTTTAAAATCTCCAGTCTTATCTACATATTCCTCTTTTCGAGAACCCATCAAAAACTGAGATTCAGGAATAAAAAGAAAATACAAAACATAAAATTTAGTTACAAGCTCAGTAGCACCTTCATCACGACTTTTATTTATTGCCAAATCTTTTCCATTATCAATACAATCTTTTAAATCTCTAACAACCACTCTTTGCTGCGGACGAAGAATAAAAGGATAATTTCTATAGCCTGGTTTTCTCCGAGGGTCGTTAGTCCAAAAAACTAAGTCAAAAAATAATGCAGGATTTGCCAAACAAAGCGAAATAAATTGTGTCTGCAAACCTTTATCTTTTGCCAATTGCTCGTGCAACTTTATTCTATATAATATATTCTCTTTCAGAGTTTTAGGATATGCGTTTTCTAATGCTTCAGGCGTATCAAAAATTTTATTCATTTTCTATAACTTTACTTTCAACTTGTTTTCTATCTGAATCAACCTCATCTGCTACATCTAACAAACGACCTGAAAATTCACGAATTTCTTTTCCTGTTAATGCGAGATTTATATTCACTTTACTCTCTCGTTTCGTCAACTCAAATCTATTCTTAAATTGGTCTGGCAAAAGGTTAGTCGTTAGAAACATTGCGAGTTGAGGATTTCCAGGCTGTTGTCGTTTCTTAACTTTTCTACCAACTTGAATCTCAACTAACTTATCAGTTTCTTCATTTCTAATAGTCTTATAAGATATATCCTCTTCCTCATAATCATAACCTGTTGCAGACCGCACCATTTGAGCTACCAAATGAGAAGCAGCAACAGACTTCATCTCTGCTACAGCATCTTTAAGGTCTGGATAACGCTGCTTCCACTTCTTAACAGCATAACCAGTAACTCCAAATACTATACCTATTTCTTTTTCAGTAAGACCCAAAGCAGTTAATATTGCAATAGGCTCTATAAACTTAAAATCAAACTTAGCACCTTTTTTAAGTTTGTTCTTACGTTCCTTTGAGCCATATTGACTTTTATCATATTCGGATTTAGTTTTTTTTTCTATATCCATAGTTTTCAATGGAGTGGAGAGGTGCACGGGCAGGAACACCCCTCCGAACTCACTTTATAAAATATAAATACCAGATAGACCAAGTTCCTCTGGTAGTTCATAATAACCCCAGATTAATTATATAATTATATAATATTGAATATTCTATATGATTAGCGTCTTCTCTATTATCAACCAGATTGAAGATTGACAGGGGTCGGTAGTAACTTCCCCCCTTCTTGGGATGTCATTTTTTCGCTGAATCTATAGTTTTAGCAGAAACATATTGTTTCTACATCTCCCCCAAATAGTCCTTAGGCTCATCTGCTTTGGACACGGTTGCGGTTAATTTCACATCTGCCCGCTCAATATTAAATTGTCAAAGACCTCTATAAAAACAACCCCCTCTATATACTATACCAGAAGGTATAACAATTCCACTCATTTGACCCCCTTTTGAGAATTTTTTTAAAATTTTTTTGTATATTTCTTGTTTATATTAATGATTATATCAATTATAACGATTATTATAGTAATAACAGTTATTGGTTGTAACAATTTATCAAAAAAGTAGAAATTTTGTAACTATTTTTGAGATTATACCAAAAACGGGGTCTTTTTGGCTATATATATAGAAGAGCAACTATTTTGGAAAACAGAAAATGAGTAAATTAAATGCAATTCAAAGGATAGAAAATGATAGTAATAGCAAGACCACGCAATAGCGGGAAAACTACTATATTGCTACATTATATGGTAGTAAATGAAGATAGTATTTATGTGGCAAGGACAGAAGATGCTGCTAAACGGGCGTTTGAACGTTCATATAAACTTGGATTGGAACTTAATTCAAATAGATTTATAGGCATTTCTAATTTTATTTCCGAAGATATAAAACCCCCTACTAAAGTTTTGATTGATGATGTTGATTATATTATTGATAGATATTTTATAGATGGGCTTAATTTAGCAGGTAATGCGTATGTAGTTACTATAACTAATGGAAGAAAAAAATAGGTTTTTAAAATGAATAACATCTTTTTTGACGGTGGTAGAAGAAAAGGAATTGGAGCTTGTGGCTACATTATCTATCAGGATAGAAATGAAGTTGCTTGGGGTGGAGAGCTTATGGGTAGAGCTTCTAATAACGAAGCCGAGTATCAAGGACTAATTTTAGCAATTCGTAGAGCACATAAAGAAGGAATACATAGTTGTCAAATTTTTACAGATTCCAAACTTGTAGCAGGACAAATTAGTTGGGGCTGGAGAATAAACCACGAACATTTACAAGAACTTGTAGATATGGCTAAAGCAGAATTGAGTAAATTTGATTATTGGTCTATTAAATGGATTCCGAGAGAAAAAAATAAAACTGCTGATTGGATTGTGCAATATTTTTTTGACGGAGGTAGATGATAGAATTGATAATAATGGTAATTATGAAAGAGGAAATATCAGATTTGTAACTCGTTTAGAAAATCGAAGAAATAGAAGAAGGTGAATTATGCCTGATGGAACACTTAGTTTAAAAACAGAAATAAATCGTAAGCTTGAGAATATTAAAATTCTTACAAATCAAAAAAGAATACAAGAACTAACAGATGAGCTTTTGTTTGAAGATTTACCAAAATTGTATAAATTAATAGAAAAGAAATAATGAAAAAAATAGTAGTTAAAAATCTTGATGAGTTTCAAAGATTTCTTACCAAAACCAATTTTGATATTTTTTCACTTGACACTGAAACTACATCATTGGATTATGATATTATGCAACTTGAAGGAATTTCACTTTGTGATGGTAATCTTGTTGCTTATATTGATTTTACCACTCTTAAAAAATTTGATAAATTAGAAATTAAAAAATCTCTTTCTAATTTACTTATACAAGCTGATTTAGTTATAATGCACAACGCACCTTTTGATTTAAAAGTTTTATATAAAGAAAAAATTGGTATAACTAAAAACATTTATTGTACAATGACAGCGATACATTTATTGAACGAAAATTCAAAATATGGACTTAAAGATTGTGCTGTGAGGGTTTTGAAAGTTCCTAAATCTGAAATCAAAAAATATGATGAAGTCAAAGATTTGGATAGAAGTAGTTCAGAGTTTTACGAATACGCTTTTAACGATGCTATCTGGACTTATCAATTATGGGAGAAAACATCTTTGGGTTTGATAAAAAATGACCTTGAAGATTTATTTTATGATATAGAAATGCCATTTCAGTTTGTTCTTAGGGATATGGAAATTAATGGCATATATTTGGATACTGAACAAATAAAGAAATTTGATATTGAACTTACCAAGATAATAGATGATTCCCAAACTTTTATGTTAAAAGAATTAAATATTAACTGGTATATTCAATCAAATTTTTTAGATGATGATGAAAAGATTAGTCCTGTTAATTTTAACTCAACAAAACAATTAGCTGAAATATTAAGAAATCGTTTTAATTGCGAACTTCCTACAACAAAAAAAGAAAATTATCAAGTTGATACTTCAGTAATTCAAAAATATAAAGATACTGTCAAATTTGTACAGTATTTGGATATATATCGTCAGGCTTGTAAGTTGAAATCAACATATATTAAAAAGTTTATTCCTGATTCTGATGGACGATATAGAGGTTCTTTTAATAATTGTGGAACTGTAACCGGCAGACAATCGTCTAATTTACAACAGCTTCCAAAAGAAATGTCAAATGATTTAGGAATAAATGTAAGAAATTGTTTTATTGCTGCATCTGGAAAAGACCTTATTGTTGCTGATTATTCCGGCCAAGAGCTTAGAGGTTTGGCCCACGTTTCTCAGGATAAGGTAATGATGGAGGCATTTTTAGAAGATATTGATTTACATCTTACTACTGCAAATACTTGTTTTAAATTGGATATACCAAAAGAAAAATTATATAGAACACATCCTGATTATGCTAAAGTTTGTGAGAAATTCAAGACAGAACGTTATGATGCTAAAAACAAAATTAACTTCCCAATTGCTTATGGGACTACGGAATATGGTATGTCTAAAAGTCTTAATGTAACTGTAGAAAAAGCTAAGGAATATTTGGATTTGTTTTTTGAAACTTATCCTGGAGTTAAACCAGCTATTACTGAATGTTCTAATTTATTAAGAAAAAAAGGATGTGTTAGAACTGAATTAGGAAGATACAGACATTTAAAAGCAGTTTATTCGAGTAATAAATATGAAAGTGGTAAAGCCAAACGTCAAGCATTTAATCATAGGATTCAGGGATTGTTTGCTGATGTTCTAAGAATTGCTTCGGCAAATTGTTTGGAATTAGCTGATGAAAACCCAGATTGGGATTTGAGAATACTTTTGCTTGTGCACGACGAGATTGTATTTGAATGTAATTCTAAATATACTGAAGAAATTAAACTGGCTATAAAAGAAATTCTGGAAAATGCTTATAAACTTTCAATACCACTTCCAGTGGATATAAATTCTGGAAAAATCTATGGAGAAATAAAATAATATGGATTGGATTGCTGGTTGTTTGGAAATTTTAGGTAAATATATAGTTGGTAGAAAATGCCGATGGGGTTGGATAATACATTTGGTCGCCGGAGTATTATGGTTCTATATTGCTTGTAAATTGAAAGTATACGGATTGTTTATTATTGTAATTCCTGCATTTTTCTTAAATATTTACAATTTTATAATATGGAGTAAAAATGGAAAAGATACTAATAAGTTGTAGCAATTGTGATTTTGAATTTGAAACTACAAAAAAGTTTCTACCAAAGCTTTGTATTATGAACAATAAACAGGAGCATATAGATTTAATTAATTTTCCACCAAGATTACGATGCCCTAAATGTTGGGCTGTAATTAATTTTGAGGTAATAGAAAAATGAATTTATATTTTGAATTACGTAGTTATGGTTATGGTTTTTGGCATACTTTATGGATAATACCAATTTTACGCATAGAAGGTTGTTATCCTTCAAAACGATGGTGGGGATTTAAAAATTTTCTTAAAAAGTTAATTTTGAGGTAATAAATGAACCTTCAGGAAACGATTAAATGGTTGGGCCGCAACCCCCTTAATTTGCAACAAATACACAATGAGGTAATAGTTGGCCGGAATGATATTTGTCCATTTTGTGCATCTGGTAAAAAATACAAACATTGCTGTATGAATAAAGTTAATACCAAACTTTATAAAGAAAGTTCGCTTGCAAAGAAAGAACTTGAAAAAGAAGCAAAATACTATAAGAAGCAATATGAGAGGGCAACTAAAGATGGTGTATGAACATCCAGGAAATTCTATTATATTTTCATTTAAACCCAATAAATCTGAGGTTAGTGCATTTTTTGATGCAGATGATGGTGAAATATATATTGATAAAAAGTTAGGTAAAATAAATAGAGAAATTGTTTATCAACACGAAAATCAACATAGAAAGTGTTTTAAATCAAAATGTAAGTGCTGGAAAAAGAAAACCGAATTTTTATGTGAATATCACGCTATGCGAGCAGAATTTAATTTTGTTGCAAAAAATGGATTATTGGTTCAAAAAATGTATTTTAAAATAACAATTGATGCTTTAAATAAATATTTGAAAAATATGAATAAAATTAAAAGCTGGAAAGCCCACTATCAAGCTTTGCGGAAGGTTTGCAAATTGAAACAATTTAGATTTTTAGCACAGAAATTAGGGTTTTGGAAAGATATTGAGAGGTTATTATGAAATTATTTTGTATGGTATGTGAAAAAAAGAAAAAAGTAATTCCTCCTGGTTTTAAAAGATGTTATATGTATGGTAATGGTGGTTTATTTACAATAGAAATAGCTTCAGCCGGTGGAAAAGGGCACTTTATTTGCGAAGAATGTCAAGAAGCTATGCACAAAGCAATAACAGATTCTAAGTGTTTACGGAGAAAAAACTTATTTCCGAAGAAAAATTAACAAATTATTATAGGAGAATGAAATGTCTGTAAATCAAATTGATGAACTTAAACGAGAAAATCTTTGTTTACGACAATGGTTTGAACTAATTCAGGCCGAAAATGAGAGATTGAAATTGGCTTTTGATGAGCATTGTCGAGTAATTGAGATGCAAAAACAACTCCAGGTTGAAATTGTGCAGCTTGTGGCTAAAATTAAGAAATTGAAAGATATTGTTTGGTAAATGATTATGGATGTAGACGGCTATCCAGAAGAAAGTGAATTGCAGAAAATTGCCGAATGGGATTATAAGGACTTTTGTAGTTTGATGCAGTATATCAAAGAGCGATGGAAATATGCCGATATTGGGTATTTTGATGGTATTAATAACATATATCAATTTTCGACCGGTGGTTGGTCGGGGAATGAAAGCATAATCAGTGCCTTGCAAGAAAACGTGATGTTCTGGGCGTGTTGTTGGCAGAGTTCAAAGCGTGGGGGTCATTATGTTTTTAGAGTTAGGGAAGGTGCTGGCGATGTTGCCATACGAATTATCGAGCAACTCCAGGCTGAAAATGAGAGATTGAAGAAAGAAGCAAAAGGCAGATTATTTAGTTTTAAAGGCTGGATATTAATGAAAGTTGAAGGTGTTCCAATGGGGCAAATTTGGATGAACCCAGATGAACCAATCTTAAAATCTATATAATTGATATAATCCTTATAATCTGAGGTGTAAATATGCTTAAAGTCAAGTCAAACCAGTCTCTAATATTCATAGGAAGGCACTTCATTCAAAGTCTACTGAGCCAACTATTTTTAAATGGGAATAATTGCCATTTAAATAGGTATATAAGTGTTTTTCATTAAAAATATGAAATATAATTTGGTCGTAGTATTACCACCTCCACCTTCATATTTCCGACTGCCCTACCACCCTTCATTATTATAGGACGCAAGCATACAACCTATATGGCATAGTCCGATATACGCAGTATAAAGATTTACTGCTTTATAGTAAGACGTAACACCATATGCTGCAATGGGTTACAATCTGCATTATCTTTTTTATTTTTTATTTGCATTACTCTGTTTATGTGTTATACTTTAAGTATAGGTTCTTTGATAAGTTTATAGCGGTTAGCAGAAAGGTAGGTAGGATATGAAGACAATAACTAAAGCTAACGATAATTTGATTTATTGTTGCCGTAAGTGCCCGAACAAAATTGTCAATCAAAATTACTGTTACAATGGCAAACCTTGTTTCAAGTGTCCGGCATGGAATAAGACGAATGAGCCGAATAACAAACCGCCGGACGATATTGTCAATATGTTACGAAATAGCTAACCGCCAAAGGCAAGGATGCCTTGCAATAATAAATAAATGAAAGGGTTTGATTATGGCAAAGTATAGAGTAACGATTGAAGTAGTAGTTGAAGCTGAAAGTGAGGAACACGCAGTTAGACTTTGCAAACACACTGGCGAGGAACATTTATCAAAAGATATTTGCGATATTAAATTGGACGACAAAGAAGCTGATGCGGCAATGCAAAGTTTTAACGATGCTCTTTGATAAGTTTATAGCGGTTAGCAGAAAGGCAGGGACTATATGATTACATATGGAGATTTGGCAGACCAAATACTAAACAAAGACCGAGCAGATGAGAGACTGTTTTGTCCAGCTTGTGGTGCACAATATTCAGCAAATGCTGGCGACTACTGGAACGTGCCGGACGACAAAGAGGTTTATTGTGAATGTGGTGAGCCAATGGTGCTTGCAGTTACAACAATTGGTCGTACAATTATCAAACAATAGCTAACCGCTAAAGGCAAGGATGCCTTGCAATAATAACATTCTGAACGAGATGGTTCAATAGTTATGGGACTTAAAATGATATTTGCATTAACAATAATTTTGTTGTATTTGGCAGCTTGGCGACACACAAGCAAACCACGCACGCTGTCAAGAGAGCAACAGTTGTTAAGGCAGCCAGTGAAGGGAACAAGCCAGTGGATACTATAAGCATAAAAAACATAAAAAGCATACAAGAACAGATACAAGAAGATATTATAACCTATCTTGATGATAAAATCATACAAGATAAGAGTGCAATTATAGATACTTTGTGTCAAATTGTAGTCAATAATGTAAAACAATTATTGGATTGACAATGAATACTATAATAACATTTTGGAAACCGGATGCTATAGACCTTTATTTTGCAGTAGTTTATGGCAGTTTAGTATTGACTATTATTGGCGGTATGTTAGGGGGCTTGAGTAATGATGAGTAAAAAAGACTACAAGGCGATTGCAACTGTTCTCAAAGAAGCAAAAGAGGATTTTGAGGGGGGAACGCCGACAGAATTGGTTTTAGAGAATATAGAATACAATCTTTGTAACTATTTTGCAAGCACTAACCCACGTTTTGATGTAGATAGATTTATTGCAGCTTGCGAAATCCCTTTTGACTATGATAAGTTTTTAACAGCTTGCAAAATCCCTGTGGAGTAGGCAGTTTTCGGTGGTAGTATAATACGCCACTTTTAACATTTATTTGGAGGCAATAAAATGGCAGCATATAAACAATTATGGCATTGCAGTATAAAACGACTTTATATTGGATTATGGAACTATTGGATTTGGGGTGCGGTGTATATGGAAAATAGTAAAACTTATCATTTGGGATATATTACAATCATTTGGGGTTGAAATAATGGACACTATACTGACAATACTGATAATTGCTGCATTATCAATCGTATTATTGAGGAAATTGTAATGCTAACATTTAGACAAATAGTGTATATGAGTATATGGGTTTATGTATGCATACTATGTTAGTAAGTAGTATAAGGGTGTACGATTATTTACAGACGGGCTTGTAACGATTGTATGAATTGTAGGAATTATAATGACACTAACAGAAATTAAGAAATTATCACCTGTTAAAATATATTATCGTTCAGTTTATGGCAATGGTGAATATCACCCTCTCGAAAAATGTATTCTCATTGACAAAGATTTGAGAGGTGCTGTCAAAATGGGGTGTTTATTACACGAAATAGGACACGCAATACACCACGCCGAAGGTTGTCGATGTATGACACTTTACAATCATACATTGGCCGAATATCACGCTATGAGATTTGTAATGAAGCATATAAAAGACAATCCTGTATTGATAAGAGTATTTATTGATAAAACCATTTTTTTGTTAGTAAAAGGCGACTCTGAATATAGAACAGCAGCAGAACGAATAATGAAACTGAAACAATGGAAAGAATTTTGTAAAGTTATTTGACTTTGCCTAAATATATAGTATACTTTAAGTATAGGTTCTTTGATAACTTAAAATGAGAGGATAACTTATGGCAGAGAACAAACAGGATAAATTTAGACGTTTGGCTGAAAAGCGAATGACGGCTTTGCTTAAAGCATTTCGGCTTGTCGGTAATTTGTCAGGTGCAAATTACGATTATGACCAAGACGACATCGACAAAATACTTGCTGCTATTGATGCAGCAAAAGAACAATTGGAGTATCGTTTTGCAGAACCGTCAAAGTCAGACGATGTATCGTTTAGTTTTGCAGATGCAGACAATGACAAATCCGACGAACCGCAGCCATTAGAGGACAACGACGATAGTGATTATGAAACAATTGTTCATAATGATAAGAATTTATAGTCAAATGGCAACGGATTGCCAGCAATAATAAATGAGAGGATATAAAATGGCAAGGTATGAGGTAACTTGGAGTCAAACCGAAATAAAACGAGTAACTGTGGATGCAAAAAATGAAAAAGAAGCAAAAGAAATAGTAATGTCAGGTGAAACTGATAATTATCGGCTTCTTGATGCAGATTATACTTTACTTAGTACTGTGCTTGTTGATTAAGTTTATTATGAATTGTTTAGTAACACAAAAAGGTAAAGTTATTGAGTGTTCGGCAGGTGTCAAACACGATATAGTTTGTCAAAGACAATTTGGTTATGGTGTCAATAGATTTTTAGAATTTGATTATGGTTTGCGTATAAAAACGTCTGGTGATATAATAGCCATTGAGTATTATTGCAGTTTGAGCGATAAGCAAAAAAACATAATCAGACGTTATTTGCGACAAAATGATTTTTACACAGTTATTTTATGTTTCAAAACTATAAGCAAATTTAGACCTATTCGGAGTTTACGAAATGTTATATAGATTGTTTACTGAAAACAAACGTAAGAAATGGATTTGTGAATTGATTGCCGAAAAGTTTAGTGGTTTTACGGTTTTTGAAACTATTGGATACTGGCAAGGCAAAAAAGAGAAGGGTTTATGTATTGAGATTTTAACTAATAATTTTGCTGCCGCTATTCATATAAATAAAATATGTAAGGCTATTTGTGGATATAATAAACAAGAGTGTGTTATGGTGCAAAAAATAGAAGCAAAAAATTCTTTTGTTGACATTGTAGGGATAAAGTAATGAAAAATCAATTATTGTATTATCAGGGTGAGCCGGATATTTTTAGTAACGATTTGAGAAAGTATTAGGGGACATAAAATGAGTAAAGCACTGTATGAATGTGAAACAAGAACCGAGGAAATTGAAGCATTGCAAGAGCTTATCAATTCTGGAGCAGCTTGGAAAATGGAAGGTGCTATTGGTCGAGCAGCGATGGCAGCGATAAATTCTGGCGAATGTGTTTTAGGTGAACAGGGCTATCGAGATTATTGGGGAAATTATGTGCCGTCTCGAACAGAAGTAAAATCAGGAACAAAAGGCAGTATTGAATATCAAAATCAAAAATTAGGGGAACATTAAAAGATTATTATGTTAAAAGTAGGGGATTAGACAGATAAAAACTTATATTGTGAATATCACTTACGAATTAGAAGCAGAAAATCCCGAAGATGCAAGGGATAAGAAATGAAATTAAAGATACATACAGAGAAGAAATAGACAGAATTAAGCAGGAAGGAGAGGATGAATGAAAAAGAAACGCTGTAAAGATTGTAAATGGTGGCACGGAAGAGGGTTTAGTTTCCGATACTTTGTGCTATTTTTTGTAAGGTGTTATAATCCTGATTTTGTAAATACTGATAAATATGCAACTATGGTTAACCATTGTCAAGGACTTGAGCATTGGGACGGATATTGCCGCAAGTGGTGGAAGTTCTGGAGGCCAAAATAAAACGAGCAATTATCACAGTTTTTACTTTTAACTATTTACTTATGAAAGGAGTGGAAATAATATGAGATTTTGGATACTGATAACTTACTTAATGATGCTCTTATTATTCGCAGGGATTGTTCTTGCATATTGGTTAGCACACTTATTGCCAGTGTTAAGGGAGATTGATAGTGCTTTCTAAACAACAAATGTATTATCTTATTCACGATATTGGTCAAAAAATCAAATTGTGTCCATATGATATTCAAGCAATAATAGAAATGGTATTGATGTTTTATGTATTTACAACGTATGAGAAATTCAAATTGGATGTATGGCAATTTTGTATGAGATTGGAGAATAGTTAAAATGCTAAAACAAAGAAAACAGCCTAATCAAGAAAAAAGAAGAAAATTAGAAAAAGCAGCACCTAATTTGCTGGCGGTGTGCGAAAAAGTGAGAAATAAAGCCTCTGCTCTTCAAGGTGAATGGTCAAGTATTCAAGAACTTTATGCCCCCGAATGGACTCACGGACTCAAAGAGATTGTGGAGCTGCTCGATAAAGCTATTGCCAAAGTAAAGGAGATATAAAATGAAAGAGTATAGAGTTAGATGGCACGAGAGCGTTGCTAAAGAAGTAATTGTAGAGGCTGAAAGTAAAGATGAGGCTTGGAAAATTATAGATAATGGTGAAGAAAATGAGATGGAAACCAGAATTCTTGATAGTGATAATCGAGTTCTAAATAGTATTGAGGAGATTGAAGAATGAAAGAGTTTACTAAAATAACAAGTGGTTGTGTGTATCAGTATTTTAATGAAGATGGAAAATGTGTAAGACAAAAATTTGTTGGCGATGATATAGTTGAATTTGAGGATGAAAATGGTGTATGGATAAGACCAGTTGATTGTGAATATCAATCGTATGATATGGTTCAACCAAATAAAGGAATTGAAGAATGATTTACACAGAGACTAAAGAATGTTTGGGGGAATGTCCTAAATGTGGTAGCAACAATCTTGATTATGGTGAAGCAGAAATTTTGGATACTACACTTCGGTATCCGGCTATTTGTTTGGATTGCGGTAAAGAATTTGCTGAAGACTATAATATAGTATATTCTGAAACAAGTTACTCTGATAATAACGATTGTATCAGTTAGCTATGAAAAATAAATCAGTATTTGTAGGTTTTATTTGAGAAATCTTGGAAATTGTATCAAAAACGGGGTCTTTTTGGTATAATATATAGAGGCAACTATTATGACAAAACGTCAGATTGAAGTAATAAATTTGATTGCACCGTATTCGATGGGTGCTGGAAAAACCTATAAAGAAGCAGCAAAGGAACTAAAATGCACAGTAGAAAGTATTAAAAAAGTAGTTTCAAATATTAAACGAAGTTCACCAGAAGTTTATAAAAAATTGCAGGAAATTAAATTACTTGCTCAAAAAGATAGGGAATTGTTAAAATCTTTTAATGTAAAAAGATTGGATGTATCTAATGCAAAAATAAGGAATAAATTTTGAAGTTTACAAACAAATATAATTTGCCGCAATATCTTGTTGATATATTGACAAGAGATTATCCACCGAAAGAAAATCGCATATCAGTTACACAGTTAATTGATGAGCCGTTGGTGCGAAGTCTCAAAATGAAGTATTATGACGAATTGGTGGTTGATATATCTGACCGCTTACCATTTATTAAAGGAAATGCTTTACACCAGTATCTTGAAGGACACATTGAGGAAGATGAATTTGCAGAAGTTAAACAGGAAGATGTAATTGGTAAATGGACAATAGTTGGCAAAGCTGATAATTATATTGAAGACATTGAAACAATAGTTGATTATAAACGGTCGAAAATTTGGGCTTGGATTTATCGCAACGAACCAAATAGTCAAATTAGTAAATATGAAAAACAGGTAAATGTTTATTGCTGGCAGTGGAGACGACGTGGTTTTGAAGTAAAAAAATTGTTTCTTGATATTTTCTTTGATGATTTTTCAAAAACTCAAGCTTTGTATAAAGATGATTATCCGAAAATAGCATTTGCAAGATTACCAGTTAGGGTTTGGAGTTTTGCTGAACAAGATAAATATATTAAAGAACGATTGGAAGTTTTTGAACAATATCCTCTGAGAGAGTGTTCAAATATTAGTAAATGGCAAAAAGATAGTAAATATGCTGTGATGGCAGTTGGCCGAAAGTCAGCCTTAAAAGGCGGGGTTTGTGATGGTTTAGATAAAGCTAAAAAAGTTATGGCTGATTATATTAAACAGGGCAAGAAGAATTTATATATTGAAGAACGAAAAGGTGAGGCTACTCGGTGTAAATTTTATTGTGAAGTTGCTCAAAAATGTCCATTTGTGAGGATTAAAAAATGATTACAGAAAAAACTATTTTAAAAGATGAAGGAAAAACTCTTGTAGAAATATATCAATTTAAGCTATCTCGACTAAAGGGTTTTCAATCAGTTCTTAACCACTATCTTTCTGAAACTATTGAAAAAGATGTTAAAGAACTTATTCAAAATAGGTTAAAAGATAGCAAATTAAATATTGATGAAACTGAACAAATGTTAAAAATAACAAAATCAATACTATCATTGTTAATTGATATTGAAAGGAAAAATAATGGCTGAATATTCAAAAGAAGATAGAGAAGCTTTTCAAAGGAAAGATAAGCAACAAGCTAAAGGATTTGCAGTTACACAAGCTATTGAAGTTTTAAGTAAAGGATTGAAAATTGAGGAAATATTAGCAACAGCAGATAAAATTGGTAATTATACAGCTAAAGAGTTATTAAGTTCAGCAAAAACTTCAGTTGGTCATCCAAGTGGTAAATCTACTGAAAAAAAGTCAAGTGAAATGTCAGTAAAAGCAAAAGAAGTTTTTAATGTTTTAGTTAAGGAATATACCAAATTTGGTGAAGTTGATGTTGAAAAATTAAAAGCAAAAATTTTGAGTTTGAAACAACGTTATCCGACAAACCTAAAATCTGTGCCAATAGTATTAAAAGCAATTAAACCTGAAAGTGTGGTAAGAAATGTCAGCGAATAACATAGTTGTAATTGAAGAACAAGAGGACGGGAGTTTCAAGGCATATCATAAAGATATAGAAAGTGGATGGAAAGAAATTTTTACAGCTAAAGATATGCGATGTGCTGTTGAAAAATGTGAACAATGGTTAGATGAATTTGAATTAAGGGGTTAAATATGAGAACGGTTATACTATTAGGCAATTTAACAGACAATCCACAACTTAAATCTGTTGGCACTCATAATACTGCACTTTGCACTTTTCAAATTGCAGTAAGTGAATATGTTAAAGGTGGTAGTAAAGTCCATTATTTTGCTTGTAAAGCCTGGTCTAAAACTGCTGAAAATATCGCAAAATATTTTACAAAAGGAAAACCAATTTTGATAGATGGTTTTCTGGAACAAGAACGATGGGAAGATAATGGACAAAAGCGAAGCAGAGTTATAGTAAAAGTGAATAACTTTGAATTTATTGGTGGGGATAAAACTACTCAAAGTAGTAATGAACCAACAAATGAGGAGGCTTGGTAATGTGTTTAGAAAGTATTTATAGTGAAAAATATCAAAAACGTTTGATAAAACAATACACAAAAAATGGGTATATAAGAGTTTACAAAACGGCTTTTAATTATAGAAACAATAGTTTTATGTTTCCTGTTCGTACTGGAAAATATAAATCAGGTTTAAATAAAGCATCTGGAAAACTTAATAAATTTGGATTTAATGCTCCTGATTACAAAGTAGGGTTTCACTCTTATTTTTCAAGAAGTGCTGCTGTAAAATGGGAAGAAACAATAATTGAATGTTTTATTAAACCAAAATGGATAAATACTATTGGAAGAAATGGAGGACGTTGTGTAGTATCATCAAAAATTTATATGCCAACTTTTCCTAAAACAAAACCATTGGTAAAAGATTTTAAAAGAGATTGCAAATGAGGAGGCTTGGTAATGTGTTTAGTGAGTATTTATAGTAAAGAATATCAAAAACGTCTAATAAAAGAACATACAAAAAATGGGTATATAAGAGTTTATAAAACGGCTCGTTGGAGTCGGACAGTTTTTAAATTTCCTGTTCGTAGCGGAAAATATAAATCAGGTTTAAATAAAGCATCTGGAAAACTTAATAAGGGTTATTTTTCAAGCTCTAATTACAAAGTAGGATTCCATTCTTATTTTTCAAGAGAGGCTGCTAACAGCTGGGCTGGAACACTAATTGAATGTTTTATTAAACCAAAATGGATAAATACTATTGGAAGTAATGACGGGCAGTGTGTAGTATCGTCAAAAATTTATATGCCAACTTTTCCTAAAACAAAACCATTGGTAAAAGATTTTAAGCGAGATTGTAAATGAAAAAGAAACAGATAGTTCATTTTCCGCTTGAATACAGATATACATTTATGGCTGCGTGTGGGAAATATGGTTACCATATAAAAATTACAGACCACAGAAACAGAGTAACCTGCAAACGATGTAAAGCAACTAAAAGGTTTAGGAAAGTAAAATGAAAAAACCTACTCTCAAAGAAGCTAAAGAATATGCAGCACAGAAGAATTTAGACCTCGATGTTGAATATTGGTGGTGGAAAAACGAGGAGCGAGGTTGGCAGGTTGTTATGGGTAAAACAGTTCAACCAATGAAAAGCTGGAAAGGAAATATGCAAACTTGGGCAAGGAACAAAAAACGATGGGATGCTAAAGATACCAGACCGGCTCGAAAAGAATCTTTTCTGGATAATTATGAAAAAAACAAAAGCAAAAATTTGCAGTAAATGTAAAACAGAAGATGAAGCAAATAGAAAAATATTTCGTATTAAAGAACAATTAAAAACTGAAAAAATGGATAACATAGTTAATCTATCTAATTCAGTTAAAAGTATTGCCAACAATATTACTACTTCTTGTTGGGGTATGCAAACAGGTATTGATAAATTGGATGAAGTTACTTTAGGATTACATCCAAAAGAATTAACAATTATAGCTGGTCGGTCGTCAATAGGTAAAACTTCACTTGCTATTGGAATGGCTATGAATTTGGGGAAGGAACATACGGTTTATTTCTGTTCTTTGGAAATGTCAGCAAAGTTAATGATTGAAAGAATGATTGCAAATTATCTCGAAGTAAGTTTGCATAATCTAAAATTAGGTTTAGTTGAACAGAAAAGAATAGACAATGCTATTGAATATTTACAGACTTTGGATATTTATATTGATGATACTTCGTCAATGTCTCCAGGTCAATTAGCTCAAAAACTTAAAGAAATTGATGTTGATTGTGTAATTGTAGATTATTTGCAGTTAATGAGCTTGGGTGGTGGTAATGAAGCTCGATGGTTAGAGATTGATATAATGTGCAAAGGTTTAAGAAATATAGCAAAGGAATATGATATTCCTATTTTATTGTTATGCCAATTAAATCGTGAAGTCGAAAAACGAAACAATCACGAGCCTCGTTTGTCAGATTTGAGAGAAAGTGGTGGGGTGGAACAAACAGCCGATTGTGTTGTGTTAATTCATCGACCTGTTTATTATGAGATGAGAGAAATAGATATTGAAACAGAAGATGATGGAGAAGCTTGGTTGTTTGTTGCAAAAAATCGTAATGGTAAAACAGGTAGGATTCCTTGTGTATTTTTACCTGAAGCTATGGCTTTCCGAAACCCTAATTTTAAGGTAGAATTTTAATGAGAAAACTAAAAGTTGGTGATAAAGTAAAAGTGTATGACGCATCTTATGTTTTTGGGGTAATTGACGGAAGATATTCAACTAACTGCCACTATCGTAGAGTGGGGTATCTTACAGTTCTTAGAACTGGTCTTAATGCGAAGAAAAATGCTGATTATGATTCTAATTATGATAATATTTGTGATATTCTTGTTACGGATGGTATAACTGGCTTTTGGTTTGCAAAAAGCAATCAAGTTGAATTAGTTACTCCAGTTTATCACACTATTTCCATTGATGATGGAAAAAAAGTCAAGCTTTCTGATGAATCATATAAAAATATAAAAAGAAATTTAGATTGAAGGAAATTTTAATGTATAAATGCCAGAAGTGTGGACGACAATCTAAACCAAAAGAGAAACAATATACAAAAGTTGTTGAAACACGAGAAAAATATTATAAAGAAGGAACGACAGGTTGGGAAATTGTAAGAGAATTAAAAGTTTGTGAAGGATGTAAAAATGAAAAGATATAGAGTATATTTAAGAGTATCGGATATTTATTCAGTTGAAATAGATGCTGTTGATACAGATGATGCTTGTGAAATGGCAAGAAATGAGTATTCGTCAAATATGGGTGAATTTGAGAATGAAGCAGATGTTGATATTGAAGATATTGAAGAAATTGAGGTTGAAGAATGAGTTTTTCCGAAGAATGGGTTAGACTATCAGATTTGGGCAAAGTATGTCCTTTATGCCATCACTCGGACGCTTGCTGTGTAAGTCGTGATGGTTCAAAGATTCTTTGCACAAGGGTTGAATCTTCATTAAAAATTGGAGAGCCTTTTGCTGGCGGTTATATCCACGTTGCATCAAATGATTACAAAAATTTAAAAATGCCAAAGAAAAAAAGAATAAAAGCTCCTATTAACTGGAATACACTTAATGAATTTTATCAGCAAAAAATTACAGATAAACAAAGACAAAATTTAGCAGATGAATTTAATATTCATCCGGCTTATCTATTTAGATTGGAAATTGGTTGGGATGGTGAAGCTTATACGTTTCCGATGAAAAAATCTAATAAAGAAATTATTGGTATCCAACGTAGATTTCCAAATGGTAAAAAATGTGCTGTAAAAGGTTCATCTTTGGGATTATTCATACCTAACATCGAAATATCGTCCCCCCTCTTTATTACTGAAGGTGTTTCAGATTTAGCTGCATTACTTGGTTTAGTGGGATTTTATGGAATTGCTAAACCTTCGGCTCAGGTTGGCAATGATTTAATTAGACAATTTATTTTACTCTATGAATGTAATAAGATAGTAATTATATGTGATAATGATAAAGTAGGTGTTAAAGGAGCTGTTGAATTAGTTCGACAAGTTACATTTCATCATTATAATTGTAGTATAATAACAATAGTTCTTTCTCCACCGGAAGAAATCAAAGATTTACGGGATACTGTAAAAATTAAAGGAAAAGAATGGACACGAAAATTCTTAAAACAGGTAGTGGAAAATCAATCCTAATAGATGCTAAGAATTTTGAAGAACTAAATAAATGATTAGAAAAAGTAAAAATTTACGTGCTGCATATAAAAAATGCGACCATTATTTTAGTCAATATATTCGCTTGAAATATGCAGATAAAAATGGCTATTGTATCTGTGCAACTTGTGGACATAAATTTCATTGGAAAGATATAGATTGTGGACATTATATAGGTAGAAATCATAAAAACACAAGGTTTGATGAAAGAAATGTTAGACCACAATGTAAAAGTTGTAATAGATTTTATGAAGAAAGAGCAGAACTTGGTTTAGTTATTTTGAAAAAATTGGGTCAAAAAGAATTTGAGCAATTAATACAAGATGGAAATAAAGTAAGAAAATGGAAAATTTGGGAAGTAGATAATTTAAGTCAACTTTTTGCAGATAGAATTAAGGAGCTAAAAAATGTCAAGGTATCAAATTAAAAATGTAGAAAATAAAGAATCTGCTGTAGAATTAGAGTTGATAGAAGGTGATAATGGAGTAATATTATTAGCAAATAATTGGCTTGTTTTTAGACTTCGAGATACTGGAGTTGGTGTATTATATGATAATATACCTGATAATAATGATGCAGGATTACAAGTTGATAAAAATGGTAAATTAATAATAGTGGCTGGGGCTGAGGATTGAAAAGTGGATAAGCGATGGATAATTTTAATTACAATAATTTTGTTGAGTATAATTATTTGGGTTCTTTGAGGGAACAGAAATGAAAAAAGTAATTATTTGGGTATGTATTCTTGGGCTTACAATAATATTGGGGTGTTCATCTTTTCAAGATGCAGTAACACCTTGCTATATTTCGCCAGCAGCACTTGAATACGCAGATGTAGAACCAACTACATTCTTACCATTTACCACACTTTTTGATGCGAGGCGAGTGGATTTTAGAGTAGATTTTGTTCACACAGTAAATCAAACTACTGATACATTAAAATATGAATTTCTAAAGGGATTGAATACGTTTCATATAAACGGAGCAGAGCAACTTCAGGCAACGGTTTTTTCACCCTCCGGCCCGATTGGTCTTTTGCTACCAACTTTAATGGGAGGCACACTCGGAGCATTATTGATTTCAAAACCTGATGATAAGAAAAAGATTGTAGATTTAGAAACAAAAATTAATGGAAAAACGAAATGAATTAGGAAATTATAATGGCACTAAATAAAAGAGATATATTAAACACTTTAAAAAATTATCCAATACAGGTTCTTGGAGCATTATTGCTTAATGTAGCATTTACTTTAGCACTATTGAAAGAACCTGGATATGGGTATATAGTTTTGATTGTAACACTTTTGATTGATTTGTATTTAATAAAAACAGGTCAGGATGTTATTACTAAATGGATAAGACGGCAATTTCCAGGATGGGGTGATAAAATTTTTCTTGTAGTTAAATTAGCTACGATTATACTTTTAGTTAATCCTTTAATTGGTTTATGGTGGTTACTCGGAACTACAGACGGACATTTTCACTTTGAAAAATGAAACTAATAAAACTAACCAAAAATAAGATTGCTTTAATAGATGATACTGACTATGAATTAGCTGCTGCTAAAGCGTATGATAATAAAGCAGAGGAACTGTTTGGAGATTTTGCTCTGTTAAATAAAGGAGATTAAAATGAGATTGTATACATTTAATGGTGAGAGATTTTGGTGTTTTGATTTGGAACGATGGGGATTGCCTTTTACAATAGATATAACCAAATATTATCCTGCTGACCCCAATGATTTTGAGGATAATACATTAAATAATAACAAATTAGATTCAATTTTCTTTAGATTTTCAATATTATGTTTTCATATAGATTTTTGGTTGGAGTTTAAAAATGATTAATTCAAGGAAGAAAATATCTAAGAGAAAATGTTATAAATAAATGGAAAGAAAATGATAGCGACTCCTAAATGGTTTGGTAAATTTGAAAAAAACTATATTCATCTTGACGATAATGATACTTATCTAAAATGGTTGCGGTCTAAGTTCAAAGAAGGGCAGCGAATAGAACTAACTGTAACCAAAGAAAGTCAAGACCAGACACACGAACAGTATAAATATCTTTACTCCTGTATCTATCCACCATTCTCCGAAGAATATGGATGGTCAATTTCTGATGTTGACGAGTGGATGAAGAAATCTTTTATGGAAGAATACGAAATTGTATTACCAAAAGGAATGATGTTAAGTAAAGCAGCTAATTTTAATCGGGAATGGTTAGCAAAATATTTGGATTATTGTATTAGAAAATGTGCAGAAATGGGAATTGCAGTTTGTCCCCCGAATCGGACTTGGAAATATGAAGGAGAATAAAGATGGATAATAAAATTTTAATTGGCGAACTTAAAAAGATGATTAAAAAATGTGATGATACACCTGAGTTTGAACCAAATGATTACGAAACGGGATATGTTGTTTGTGCTATGCTAACCGAGGTTAGAGAAGATATTAAAAGTATTGTGGACAAATTAGGAGAACGATAATGCCATACATTAAAGATAGAGAAGCTCTTAGTAGTGCAATAAATTATGTGAATCCGCAAAATGCTGGAGAATTAAACTATTGTATTACAAAATTGATTCACAATTACTTACAATCATTTAAGGAGAATTACTCAAAGTATAATGAGGTAATCGGAGTTTTAAGTTGTGTTGGACGGGAGTTATATAGAATAGTTATTAGTAAATACGAAAATAAGAAACGTAGAGAAAATGGAGTAATATCAGATTTAGATTCCAGAACATTAGAGGAGGTTCGGTAATGATTGCTGACATTAAAAAAGAAACGTTTATAGATTATTTAACAAAAATACAAGAAGAATTACTTTTATTTCGTAAGGAATTAAGAACTGGTAATCTTGATGAATGGAACGCAAAAGCACAATTAGTTTTTACAGCAAGTCATATAGACGCTGTAAAAGAAAATCTAATAAGAAGTATGGAGAAATAAAATGAATATTAAAGATTTTGATAAATTCTTAGCAAAAGAAATTAATAGAATAAAAACAGTTTTGGGAAGTAAATCAGCAGATTATAGTCAAGGTGGTGATAAGTTAGCCAATTTTAAGCTGCAAGGAAATATAGATGGTATTAGTTCTATTGAAGCATTACGAGGAAATTGGCTAAAACATAGGGCTTCTATTGTGCAAGGATTAAATGACCTTCAAGTAGGTAAGGTGCGACCTCTAAACTGGTGGGAAGAAAAGCTAATTGACGATAGAAACTATAATATCCTTCTCCACGCTTTAATATATGAAACTTACTTTGACCCAAATAATAGTGAATACACAATGTAAAGTTTATTCAATTGGAAAAATTCTTAAATAAAACTCTACCTTTTTTAATTGTAAGAAGAAAAGACGCATTAAAAATTTTAAAATTTTGCAAAAGGAGGTGATTCTCATTAGAATCTACGTCTCACACTCAATCCGAGGGCCAAAAGGCAAGGATGCTACTAAAGCAGATATGGAATATAATTGTAATCGCATTAAATTGATAGTTGGGCGATTGCGTAAAGAATTTCCAGATATAGATTTCTATGTTCCTGCAGAGCACGAGAATTTTGTTTATAAAGCATACAATAGTGGATATATAACTGAAGAACAAATTCTTAATGTTGATTGTGCTATTCTTAATAAATGTGATATATTAATTATTTTTACTCCGTTTGATGATAATAAAATTCAGGGTGGGAGATTAATAGAGAAAGAATTTGCTATAGGTAAAGGTATAACTGTGATTACATTTCCAACTCTTGAACGTATAATTTATTATTTGAAATTACATTTAGGATTGGAAGGATAAAATGCTAAGTCAAAAACCAGTAGATAAAATAGCGGTTATAGATTTTGATGGAACACTATGTAAATTTGCATTTCCAGATGTCGGGCCAATTGAACCCAATGTAAAAGAAGCATTAGAAACTCTCAAGAAAGCTGGTTACACAATTAAAATCCATTCCTGTAGAACTGCTACTTATTGGGGTAGAGAGGATGAAAGAGCAGAACACATAATGGTAATTCGAGATTTTTTATGGGATTATCAATTACCTTATGATGAAATTATTCTTTCGCCAACAATGGATAAACCAATAGCAGATGTATATATTGATGATAGAGCAATTAAATATGATAACAATTGGTTAGAAATTGCAGATAAATTAAAGGAGTAAATAATGCACCCTCAAGTATATAAATATCTACGATTGAATATTCCTCGCAAAGAGATTGCTAAATTAACTGGTTTAACCTACTCTCAAGTCAAACGTGCTGCTCAGATTAAACCTGTGCGAGTATTATTGTTTGGCGATTCGCATTGCGGGGCTAACACAGGACTTACACCGCCAGCTTTTCAATATAAATTTCAACCTAATCCAAAAACAGAAGAACATAGAATACGAAATAAATATGCACTAATGCAGCAGGAATGTTGGAATTGGTATATTAAAGAAGTTGAAAAATTTAAACCAATAAATAAAGTTTTTCTAATGGGTGATTTAATTGATGGTACAGGTTATCGCTCTGGTGGAACAGAACTTATTACTACCGATAGAAAAGTTCAAACTACTATGGCAATTGAAGCTATTGAACTTCTTAAAGCCGATGGAATGATAATGGTATTTGGAACACCTTATCATACAGGGACTTCAGAGGATTTTGAAATGGATATAGCCACACATTTTGGTATCAAAATTGGTTCTCACGAATGGGAAAATATTAATGGTTGTGTCTTTGATTTAAAACATAAGCAATCAAACACTAAAAATCCATTTACTTCTTTATATAATGAAGTAATAGATAATCGAGAATGGGCTGTAACTGGTGAACAACCAAAAGCTGATGTAATAATCAGAGCACATACTCATAGATATTGTTTTTTTAGATTAGAAGATTGTGTAGCAATTACCATACCTGCACTTCAAAGCTATGGTACTAAATTCGGAGCAAGACAATGTACTCGAAAAGTGCAGTTTGGTTTGATAGCTTTGGATGTGTGGCCTGATGGATATGTTCAAGAACATATTTCTATAGCAAAATTAACAACACATATTACAAAGAGTAACTAACGCAACTTTATCTAACTTTTTTGTTATTTTAAGTTAGAGGTTGAAATTAAAATAAGGAGAATGAAATGAAATGTGGAGATGTTTTTGAAATTGTAGGCTATAAATTTATTGTTATAGCAGTAAATAAAAACAATAAAAATTGGGCCGTTTCATTTACTGGAGATAGATTTGGTTATATTGATTCAACTATTAGTAAAATGACTCCATTATTTAATATATTAGATAGAATACCAAAAGATATGTTTCTTCCTCGTTCTTTATGTTGTTTACATACTGAACGTCCAAGAAGAAGCGGTTATTTTAAATCAACGTCAAAAGATTAATAATAACAAGACTTAATGCTATAAATGCAGAACCAGCTATAGCTACTAAGGCATACGAAAGTTTTCGATGATGAGAAAGATGATTTTCAAAATGTTTTTCTAATTCTATTTGTCTAACTTCAACCGCTATCAAAATATCGTGGTCAGTTCTGTTATCCATTATCTTGTCCTTTTCCTTCTTCTTAAAGTCTTTCGCCTTTTCGGAAGTTTAAGAGGTTCACCAACCGGAGTTTCTTTTAAATAGTATGCACTCCAAATCAATCGTTTTGGGTCAGTTGTATCTCCACGATACATATCAATTATTCCATTAAATGTTCTTAATGGCTGAACAACGGGAATACCAGTTAATTCTGCTACTGCACGAATACCATATTTAACTTTAGCTGCTGGTTTCTTTACTGTTAAAGCTTTATTTAAATCAGAAGTCCATTGAGTAGCAACAGTTCCTTCTGGTGAAAATCCTTGCATTATTGAAGAAAGTATTTGACCAAAGAAAAATATTGGAACTACTGCATAAGCTGCCAAATCTATACCTGCTTTCTTTAAATCCGGTGGCTTACCCCTACTTATCATTCCAATTAATAATGCTGGAATAATTAGCGACATCATTACTTTATAACTCACTTCAGCAGAAGATATTTTTGCAGTTTTAGCCTCCTCAAATATATCAAATTTCCAATAATTTATATTCTGATTTATCTGATTCATAAATGTAGAAAATAATTTTTCTAATGGCCCACCCCTAAAAAATGTAGGTAAATCTTCAACACCAGCCATAGGTTGAGTTCGGGATACAACACTATCAGCATATTCTTTAGCGTTAGTTTCTAACATTCCGTCAGCTTTTGCCATATCATAAGCAGATTTCCAAACCAAAGCCACTGTAGTCCTATCCATATATCGAATACCACTTAAAGCTGTTTCTGAGAGAGTTTTCTTACCCCTTAATTTTAAAGCTGCTCTCTTTTTTAGAAACATTTCTCTAAGCTCCCTCTCCATATTACGAGTTTTTACTAAATTAGATTGAGAGTTCACATAATTAATTAATTCTTTCCTACCACCTGGTCTAACAAGCAATGCAAAGTTTGTAAACAAATGACCTATCATTTTGGGAGATTCAGCAGCAGCCATAAATGTAGATACTGGCTGTTTCATAATTGTAAGCACATTTAATCCAAGCATAGAAGCTACAGCATTTATTCGCATACTCATAAGCATTTTACCAAAGTAAGTAATCTCTCTCATAGGGGATTCAGATAAAGTATCTTCAAGCCATTTATTCAAAATCTTAGAACCTTGTTGATTAGTAGCTTTATTTAATTCATATTGAACATTAGGATTATGAAGTAACTTTGAAACATCTTTTCCTATTAATGCACTTTCGTTAAAATGTGCAACTGCTTGAGTATGATTAATAAAATTAGTAATAGCTCCCAAACGCACAGGATTACGAGCATTTACTCTTTCTTTTGTAAATGCCCGACGCACTCCTCTTTTTTTTACCTTATACTCACGGGTTAAAGTTTCTTGAACATAATCTTGCAAACTAATATAATCCCCCTCTACCCGTATTGGAGAATATCCTTCAATATCTCCTAATTCTTTACCAGTTAATTGCTGATAAACATAAGCAATTTCTGGACGCTGGTCTTTATAAATACCAATTAAAGTATTACCAAGTTGTTTTTCCTGGTCTGTAAGTTTTTCCAGAACATCTTTTATATCTTTATCACTTAATTTCTGTGCTTCCTTCCGAAACATTTTAGGTATTACTGGAGATTCAAAATAAGAACGGAATCCTCCAATTTTCAAATGGTGCATCTTTCCTTTATCTTTTGTTGCCATATAAATTTCAATTTTCTGCTCAGGAGTAAGGATTACATTATCATTTATTCTTTCTCTTTTATTTAAAAGATGAGCTATATCCAAATCACTTTTAGTAAATAAATCTATTAACTGCTGGCTCTGGTCTTGTCGTCTTAAATGACTTGCTATTGCACTTTTTTTAACTGGCTTCCAAATCAAATTGGTCAACACCCCATCTTCACCACCATCAAGATGTCTTAGTAATCGATTAATCCTCCAATGTCTCATAGAAAATGGAGTTAATATAGTACCAGCTATGGATTCTTTTAGTTCACCTACAGTTGTTTTTGGTTTTTTCTTCTTACTAAATTGTTTAAGAGTAGTTGTTGTAGCTTTTACAACTCCATCTTTATTTCGTTTATCTTCAAGAGCTACAGTATATGGATTGCGTATATCATCAAGCAAGTCTATTGATTCATCAAATCCTAAACCACTTTGATTAGCTAATTGACTTACTTCAGGAACATCAAATTCTTCAGGTTCAAAACCTATTATTCCTTCTGCTGTTTCTACAAATTGTGGTACAAGTGGAGTAGGCATTTCTTCCTTTGTAGGTGGGGCTTTAGCTAACATTCCCCGCATAATTCCAGGTATAGAAAAGGAGATAGCTTCAGCAAGCATATTCTCTCTATCCTGTTCCCATCCAGCTAAAAGTCTTTCACCAATAGTAGTATCTTTACCAGCACCAAAATCTTCAATATTTAATATAGCTCTTGTTACCCAGGCAATATCTTCCTCATTCATCTCCACTAATAAACCGTGAAATCCACCCTTCTTTAAAAGTTTATTAAACATTTCAGGAGTTTTCTGCGGAAATTTACTTAACCATTTCTTTTGTAAAGCTCCAACAAGTTTACCCACAAATGGGAGTTTTTTAAATAAATGACTTGCATAAGGAGCAATTACTTCACCAGCTTCCTCACTTGCTATTTCAATATAATGGTCAGCCATTCCTTTCCAAAGTGAAGTCCATCTATTTTCTTCCGACCCTGTTAAAATAAGCTCACCATTTTGTACATCCATTCCTGTAGGCAATCTACGTTTTAAAATAGCTTCTGCTCCACGATGAGGCATAGCTAATGCCCTTGCCCCAGCACCAGCAGCAAATCCAACAGTTTTTAATGCTATTTTACCTACTCCCTTTTTAGCAGATTCCTTTAGGACTTTCTCACCCATTTCTCTCGCAACTTTAGAACCTAACGCTTTTATACCACCAGTAGAAAGAAATTCAATCATAAAAGCAGGCATAGCTGAAGTTATTGCACCAACTTTACCCCACAAAGAATACCCTCTCTTTTCTTTCTCTGCCATATCTTCAAAATATTCTGTCAGAACTTTAATATCTCTTTGTTGGTCTTTCTTTCCTAATGGACTTAAAGATGTATCTGGTTTATTTTTTATACCAAGTTCCACTCTTTCAAGTGCAGATATTTCTGAAGCTGTTGGCGAATATCTTGAATACATTGCTTGTAAAGATGTTTTTCGTAATTTACCTTCTGGTGTTTTTGCTGCTTCAATTTGTTTAGTTGTTTCATAATCATTTTCTCTTATTCTTTTAGACGAAGCCACTAAATCAGCAGTTTTAATAGCACCGATTGGACTAAAGGGAAATTTCTCCATAGGTTTTTCAACAAAAGCCTCACCAAATTCTATGGGTTTTACAGGTGCTTCAACCAAATCATCGAACATTCCTTTAGAAACCAAATCGTCAAACATTCCCATTATCTTGCCCTCAATCTACTTAGAGCTATTTTAATTTTTTCAGGATTTCCTTCCTCCAATATCCTTCGGAAATTAGCTCCATCTGTTTCACTCAAAGCAGATAATCTTTTCTCATCATCTGTGGTTAATGTTTGTTCTGGAACAGCAGCACCCAAAACTGGACTCAACTTATCTAAACGACCTTTAGCATAATCATACAAAGTCTTTTCCTCTGGACTTGCTTCTCTTACTGGTTCTCCTTTTTTATCCACAGCAGCAAGAGGAACAATTGTTTTACCAAATCCAGGATTAATATCTGCATTTTCTTCAAAGGTATTTGTTATACCTAAATAATAACTATAATCTGCCTCCAATTTTTCTCGTTTATCTTCAACTTTAAGAGTTGGCAATCTTACACCTGTTTCAACTTCAGCCCAAATCCTTTTATATTCATCATCAGTTATATACCCCTGTTGCTTTGCTTCATCGAGTTTTTTAAGTTTGGCTTGCTTTTCTTCCTGTTTTCGTAACCATTGTTTTTCCTTTAAAGCAAACTCACTTCGAGAACGCAATTCCATTTTTTCAAGTTCCCAAAGCTGTGCCCGTCTTTCAGCTTCCAAACTTAATTCTGCTTGGAACTCCAATCTTTTTTGCTGATGTGCTGCTTGCATTTGGATTATTTTCATTTGTTGAGCACGTTGAGCCGATTTTTCAGCAGCTTTAGCTTCTCCGGCCAATTGAGCCAATCTTCCTAAAGCTTTTACAGGGGTATATTCTCTTTTAATAGCCATATTAATTCCTATTCTATAATTGATTCATCTATAATAGCATTTCGTTCCGCCAACATCTTCATACCACACTCGTAAGCATTTTTGAATTGTATAAAACCCCACCTCTTTATCCACTCACTTTCATTCATAGTAGGATTACCATCCACATCTTTAGGAATAGGATGAGCAACTAAAAAAGCCCCCTTATATTCATCATATTTTTCACTCGAAATCGTGTATGTAATTGATGCCATTATTATTTCCTATACAAACGCAATTTGATGGTCTGTTCCCCCGTCATCTGTATACCACAATTCATTAGGTGCTGCGGTCTTTACCCATATTTGTCCATAACTTGCATTATCACCATCTGCTGCTGCTTGCTCTTTTAAAGTCAAAACTCCTTCGATTGTAAGTTTTGTTTTAGGGGATGCCAATCCAATACCAACTTTACCATCAGTCGCAACAACTAACTGGTCTGTATTTGCGCCTGTGTAAATTTTAATAGGTCGAACATTTCCTGTTCCACCTGCACCACTCCATAAACGCACTTCACGATTTGCAGGAGTGCCAGAACCGATATAACCAAAGAAGGTTCTTTCATAATTTGTCTGGCTTGCTAATGTTCCAACTCCGTATATTTGAATATAGCAAGTATCCCCACCATTTCCCGTTTTAGTAAAATAGCTATGCACAAAAGACTGATTTGCGGCTTGGCCTTCAGTATACATAGACCGAGTGCCGTAACTGCCTATCGCTATATCCGAAGTAGTTGCTTCGGTTAGCAATATCCTGCTGCCCGAAGGGACAAGAAAATCACTTGAAACCAGCCGAGCACCTGCGGGAAATCTCATATCAGTAACTACATCTACATAACCATCAACACCTGGGCCACCTCCCATATTAGTGCCAGCAATTCCTCCGCCTAATGTAAGAATACCACCATCGCCAGCTGCTTCGTCAGGTCCCTCGTAACCATCGCCCCCGTCACCAGCCCTAATAGATATTGGCCCACCCTTACTTTGACTATAACCTGTTCCACCCAAAAACGTAAATGCCGTCGGAGCATCTCCAGGGTCTCCGTCAGGGCCTTTGAAATAAGCATCGCCCAGTAAATGAAGGGAATAAATCGGGTCAGCTACATTTATACCTACGCAGTTGGTAGCGCTGTTTGTCTTAAACAGATTTGTATCGACAACTAAATCAGTAAATGTTCCAGTTACGAAAGTTGGACTATCTCCTGTTCCTAAGCCTAATGATGTTCGCACTGTTGCACCAGATTCAACTATCCAAGTTGACCCATTTCCAACTATAAAATTACTATCAGTAGGAGTAAGTCCACCAACAGCCGAAATTAAAGTATGCTCCGCAGATGTTAAATGATAATATTCATCAGATGCACCACCCTGCAATCCAGCTAATTCATTATGGTCAACTGTAATATCTGGTGTAAAAACAAAATATTCTACATTCTCAAATATAAGCGTATCTGAACCTTGTCGAACTATTATCTTACATAATAGAATGGCCATCTTTCCAATAACATCGGGTAAAGATGGGGGGATACTTTCATTCTGTGCTGTTGTTAAAGTTCCATTAGTTCTACCATATACAACTATAATATGTTCATCATCAGGACGAACAAAAACCCAATTCGTAGTATATTTATTTGATGTAAGATTTGCTAAACCTATACCTGTATCAACTTTATTATACTGAACATTATCTATTTGTGTATAATGATTTTCTGAATTATCATCTTTTACCCAAGCAGAACCATCAGGATTATAATAGTAATAATCAAATGTATCAGGTGTTGGACTTGCAGAAGTATCTTTTAATGTAAAATCATAACTATTAATTCCTCGATGAAAATGTGCAGCAGTTATATAAAGATTCCGTGTACCTGGGTCACTTACCAATGCACCACCACCATCTTTTTCGATGAGTCTTAAATGTGAGGCTCTTTGATGAAGTTTTCTTATACCATCACTTAATCTTAAACCAGCATCAGCGTAATGTCTCGTACCATCTGTTTCTTTAAGACAATGACCTATGCCAATTATATTAGCACCATTCCCACTACCAGTTGAAGTAGCAATAGTGCAAGGAGTTCCATAAGTTAGAAGAACATTATAAAACGTATCTACTGCTGCTAAAGTTATATTATCCTGCTCTGCTAAAGTAATTCTAACTAATGGGTCAGTTGCTCCTGTACCTGTCCGTAACATAGCAGTCAAAGCAGCAACCTTAATTGTTCCTGCGTTAGTTCCTGCTGATATAGCTCCACCTGTCATAATCATTGAAGATAAAGCTGTATTA